>SAMEA3663271__coassemble_193_pt1 | contig 28648 bp, 21 predicted proteins | sample SAMEA3663271__metabat2_low_PE_018 | metagenome-assembled genome bin SAMEA3663271 (sample SAMEA3663271) | pig gut metagenome | biome: pig gut; feature: pig-associated habitat; material: faeces | place: China | collected 2013
ATTCCCGGTCCACCCTTTGGCCCTTCGTGAATTATCACCACTACATCTCCTGCCACAACTTTATCCGTGAGGATTCCTTCCACTGCATCTTCTTGTGATTCAAACACTTTTGCAGGTCCGGAGAAACGGAATATGGATTCATCTACACCCGCCGTTTTCACAACACAGCCATCAAGTGCAATATTTCCGTGTAGCACTGCAAGTCCCCCGTCTTTTACGTAAGCATGTTCGCAGTCACGAATACAACCCTTTTCGCGGTCTGTATCAAGGGTTACAAAACTATTTTCCTGACCACCCATCTCTGTTGTTCTTACACCGCCCGGAGCTGAAAGCCAAAGTGCCTTAGCCTCGTATGAGAATTTTTTGCCTCCTACTGCGTAAGCATCAATTTCTTCTTGAAGTGTCAGTCCGTCAACGCGTTTAACGGAAGTATCCACAAGTCCTTTGTCTGCAAGCTGTTTCATAATTGAAACAATACCACCGGCACGATTCACGTCTTGTATATGATAATGCGAATTTGGAGCCACCTTGCAGAGCACAGGGGTTCTGCGAGAAAGCATATCTATATCGTTTATTGTAAAATCCGCCCCTGCTTCATTTGCAATAGCAAGAAGATGAAGCACGGTGTTTGTAGAACCACCCATTGCAATATCAAGCGTCATAGCATTAAGCATAGCCTCGCGTGTTGCGATAGAACGTGGCAATACGGATTCATCATCATTGAAATAATATGCTTCGGCATTTTTTACGATTTGTCTTGCTGCTTGGCGGAAAAGTTTCACACGATTTGCATGAGTAGCCACCACCGTTCCATTTCCCGGCAGTGCCAAGCCTATAGCCTCATTTAGAGAGTTCATAGAGTTTGCAGTGAACATACCGGAACATGAGCCACATGTAGGGCAACTTTTTTGTTCCAATAGTTTTACCATATCATCGCTTACGGAAGAGTCTGCAGAATCCACCATAACGTCTATCAAGTCCAAAGCACGGTCACCAAGTACACCTGCTTCCATAGGACCTCCTGATACAAAAATGGCAGGAATATTAAGTCTCATAGCAGCCATAAGCATGCCCGGAGTGACCTTGTCGCAATTTGAGATACACACCATAGCATCTGCCTTGTGTGCATTTACCATATATTCCACAGAATCCGCTATCAAATCGCGTGATGGCAAAGAGTAAAGCATACCATCATGTCCCATTGCTATTCCGTCGTCTATAGCAATAGTATTAAATTCCGCTGCAAAACAGCCTAATGATTCTATTTCTTTCTTTACAATCTGACCTATTTCATGAAGATGCACATGACCCGGCACAAACTGCGTAAAACTATTCACTATTGCAATTACGGGACGTCCTAATTGGTTTTCTTTCATGCCATTTGCACGCCACAAAGCACGTGCACCAGCCATACGACGACCAACCGTGCTTGCATTGCTTCTTAATGGTCTGCTCATATCAAATATTAATTATTCCTAAAAATTAAAACCTTAGATGTACTATTTATTCCGACAAAGATAGTCATTTATTTTCAAATTTCAATATTTCAAAACTAAAAACTGTCAATCTCTCACTATTTTGACACAATTCTACATCCCTTTAGGCAGATAATGGAGCCTGTTTCATAAAAATTTTATCCTTATTTTTTCTATGTAGAAATGTTTTCGTAACTTTGCACTGCAAAAAAAGAAAAAGAAATTATTTACACATAAATCATAAACTTTATATTTACATACAAAACAATGAGAAAAAATATTGTAGCAGGAAACTGGAAAATGAACACTACACTCCAAGAAGGTGTTGTTCTTGCATCAGGTGTTAACAACGCACTCAAAGGTGCTAACCCTAAATGCGACGTTATCATCGCAGTTCCTTTCACTCACCTCGCTCCTATCGCAGCGGTTATTGACCAGAACATTCTCGGCCTCGGTGCTGAAAACTGTGCAGACCACAAGTCCGGAGCTTACACCGGTGAAGTTTCCGCTTCCATGGTCGCTTCAACGGGTGCAAAATACGTTATTCTCGGTCACTCTGAACGTCGTCAATACTATGGCGAAACTTCTGAAACTCTCAAAGAAAAAGTAGCACTCGCATTTGCAAACAATCTTACTCCTATCTTCTGCATTGGTGAAGTACTTGAAGAACGTGAAAACGGCACATACCTCGAAGTTGTTAAAGGTCAGATTGAAAGTGCACTCTTCCACCTTTCTGCTGAAGACTTCGGCAAAATCATTCTTGCTTACGAACCTGTTTGGGCTATCGGCACCGGCAAAACTGCTACAGATGACCAAGCACAGGAAATGCACGCTTTCATTCGCAATGTGATTGCTGAAAAATACGGCAAACAAGTTGCAGAAGACTGCTCTATCCTCTACGGTGGAAGCTGCAAACCTACAAATGCGGCTGCACTCTTTGCTAAACCTGACGTAGATGGTGGACTTATCGGTGGTGCTTCACTGGACGTTGAGTCATTCATGGGTATCGTGAACGCATTTTAATTAGAACATTTTCATAAATATACCATATTTCAGATTGCAGCCGCGGTGGGTAAAACACTCGCCGGGTTGCAATTTGTTTTATTATTTTTTCCACACAATTCACAAAAAGAACGCTATGCGACTTTCATTTTCTGCAATTTTTATTGCACTGGCATCTCTCTGTATTGGAGCAAAAGATATTGTAAGTGCCATTGAGCAAGACAGCATTGTCACTATAATCCAACCTGCCGCATTAGCAGAAAAGGTTAAGACTCAAGGCTCACTACCTGATGCTGTCACAGAGCAAATTCAGGAAAACACCGCTCCGCAACCTACTGCCGGATACAGAATACTCGTTTTTTCCGACAACAATGCTCGCACTGCCAGAAATGAAGCAAGAGAAAGAGCAAGAGTGATTTCCGAACAACTTCCGCAGTACCGCACTTACATTTCCTACGAATCACCTTATTGGCGACTGAAAGTAGGAGATTTTATCAGTTCCGATGCCGCTGAACAAGCCGCATCAGAACTCAAACAACTCTTTCCGCAGTACGGACGTGAATTGCGTGTGGTAAAAGACCGTATAAACATTCAAAAATAGTATTTCGCAAGATTTTCGCTTACGAAAAAATCCTATATATGGACGAAAACAAGACTATATCCGAACTTGCATCTCATTTTGAAGCTATAATAAAACTTATCGGTGAAAACCCGGAAAGAGAAGGACTTGTAAAAACTCCTTTGCGTGCTGCAAAAGCCTTTTATTATGCTACACAAGGTTACAGACAGAATCCTTCGGAAATGCTTGAGCAAGCAATTTTTGAGGACGGCGGCTCGCGAATTGTAATAGTTAAAAATATTGAATTTTACTCTTTCTGCGAACATCACATCTTGCCGTTTTTCGGCACTATAACCATTGGCTACATTCCAAATGGCAAAATGGTGGGACTTAGCAAGTTGGCTCGTCTTGTGGATTCTATTGCACGCAGACTACAAGTGCAAGAACGTCTCACAAACGAAATATGCCACTGCGTCTATGAAACACTTGGTGCAAAAGGTGTGATTGTGAAATGCACCGCAATGCATTTGTGCATGAAAATGCGTGGAGTGGAAAAACAAGATTCCACAACCATTACTATCGCTGACGAAGGTGATTTCAGTACAAACGCAGAATTAAGACACGACTTTTTTGAAGCTATTAAAGAATAACTCCGCCTGTTGAATGACAAAAGATTACCTTAAACTATGGCTTTTGCTTGCAATTTCTTTTGCAATCTTTTTCGCTTTTTCATTAGCGGGAGATAAGACTGTTGCCGGACATACTATCAAATCTTCAAACCTTGCCAAAAGCATTATCAAAGAGCAGATTTTCACGCCTATTGTTGAGGAAACTCCTATTTCAAAACCAAAATCACTTTTTCCTCAACCTGTTGATACCGCCAAACAAACCATTCTTTTTATTGGCGATTCAATGTTAGACGGACTTTCTCCAAGGCTTGCAGCTTACGCAAAACAGTCCGGACATTCCCAGTATTCCGTAATTTGGTACAGTTCTTCCACCGAACAATGGGGCAAAAGTAAGCGTCTTACGGAATACATCAAAAAATTCAAACCAACATTCATATTTATTTGCCTCGGCTCTAATGAGCTTATAATAAAAGATATAAAAGCAAAAAGAAAAAAATACGTTGAGGCTATTCTCAATGAAATAGACACTATCCCTTTTCTCTGGATTGGACCTCCAAATTGGAAAAAAGATACCGGCATAAACGATATGCTTGTAGAATCATTACCTAAAGGTACTTTCTTTATGAGTAATGGCATGAAATTCAGTCGCAAAAAAGATGGTGCTCACCCTACTGCAAGCAGTGCTATCCTTTGGATGGACAGTGTAATCCGCTGGATGCCGGATAGTTGTCTCCACCCTATCCGACTTGATATGCCGGAAAACAAAACCGCACGGCCAAATAAAGTTATTGTACATCAACCGGAAGTATGATATGGCAGAGTGGAGCGGTTACATAGATAATATAGACTGGAACGGCACATTAGATAATGTGTTGAATCTATTCGCCTACTCTCCGGGAAATCCTATGCTCTTTTCAAGCGGACTTTTCTGGGTGTTGTTTCTGTTTTTTATGCCGGTCTATGCAATGCTTAAGCACAACCGAACAAAAATGATGATTTTCACCACATTGTTCAGCTTGTTTTTCTACTATAAATCAGGCAGTTTTGCTTTTTGCCTATTGCTTTTCACAGCCATCGTAGATTGGATAATAGCACAGAAAATTCAAAAGTGCAAACCGGGACCGTTACGTAAAATTCTTCTCTGGACATCAATAATCGTCTCTCTATCCATATTAGGCTACTTCAAATACGCAAACTTCTTCATCTTTAACTGGAGTTTGCTCACAAGCACAAACTTCCAACCCCTTGACATTATTCTGCCTATAGGTATTTCATACTACACATTCCGCTCAATAAGTTATGTAACAGATGTTTACAACAACAAAATTTCCGCTACCGAAAGTTTTCTTGAATATGTATTTTTTCTCTCTTTCTTTCCGGCATTAGTGGCAGGACCTATTGTCCGTGCAGAAGTATTTTTACCACAACTCCGTGAAAACAGAAACGCAACAGGTACGGAAATTTACACCGGACTTTGGCTCATTATCATAGGTATTGTAAAAAAAGCAATTATTGCAGACTACATCTGCCAATACAACGACCTTATTTTCTCTACTCCAACAGGTTACAGTGGGTTTGAAACACTTATGGGCGTTTTGGGCTACACTGCACAAATTTACTGCGACTTCTCAGGCTATTCGGATATGGCTATCGGCATGGCGTTGATTATGGGATTCCGTATTCCGGACAACTTCAATTTCCCATACAAATCCACATCACTCACAGAATTTTGGAGGAGATGGCACATTTCACTTTCCACTTGGCTGCGTGATTACCTTTACATTCCACTCGGCGGCAACAGAAAAGGGAAATATCGCACATACATTAACAATCTCATTACTATGCTTTTAGGTGGACTATGGCATGGTGCTGCATGGAAATTCATTTTCTGGGGCGGTATGCACGGAGCAGGACTTGCAATAAACAAAGCATGCCGACCGTTTACGTCAAAATTTGACGGGAAACTCTGGTTCACAGCACTATCCTGGCTAATCACCATGGCTACGGTTTCATTCCTTTGGATATTTTTCCGTGCAGATTCATGGGAAGATTCGTGGAGTATAGTATGCAACATTTTCACAAATTTTTCACTCGACTATCTCATTCCATTCGCCAAAGTAAGATACACATGGCTGATTATGATGGCAATTGTAATCATAACTCATTCTTTATCAGAAGACTCTTACAACAAAATCACACGCATCTTCGTTTCATCTCCTTGGATAGTTAAACTCATCATCTTTATGCTTATTATCCAGCTCGTAATTGAATTTGCAGGCGAAGATGTGCCACCATTTATTTATTTCCAATTTTAAATATACTCTCATATAAACCATACATAAAATCTTTAACTATCTAAAATTCTAAAAAACATGATTGAAATTATTCTTATCGCACTTTTTGTGACAGCAGTAGCAGCAACATTTGTATTTTCAAGAAAAGCATCATCTGCAACAAAGGAAATTGAAATTCTAAATAAAGAAATTGAAATGCAAAAATCCTCTGCAGAAAAAGAAAAAGATGCCAATATATCCAAAATACAAGAAATTACGGAGTTGCTAAACAAAGAAAAAATAAAAAATGCCACTCTGGAAGAACGAATAGCACAGCAGGAAAATATAAAAGAAAAAATGGAGCAGGAAAACGAAATCCGTTTCAAAAATCTTGCAAATGAAGTGCTACGCTCAAATTCAGAGCATTTCAAGCAGCAACAAGAAAGCAGACTTGATGAAATTATTAAGCCGCTTAAAGAAAATATTGAATCTTTCAAGCGTACTATCCAAGAGAATTTTGTAGCTGAATCCGGCGACAGAAAAGTACTCGGAGCAAAAATTGAAGAACTCAAAAACTTACAGCAATCAATAGGAAAAGAAGCAAAAGAACTGACCACTGCTCTACGCGGCAATTCCAAGGTGCAAGGTGACTGGGGCGAATTTGTACTTGAGTCACTTTTGGAGCGTTCCGGACTTGAAAAAGGAGTTCACTACACCGTTCAGGAAAATCTAAAAAACGAAATTGGTGAAAACATCAGACCGGACGTTATCATTAAATACCCCGACGGACGTGCAATAGTAGTTGATTCAAAAGTTTCACTCACTGCATTTGTAAACCTCGTAAATGAGGAAAATAAGGAAAACGAAGAGGTCCTCCGCAAACAGCACGTAGATTCCGTAAAACGTCACGTAGATGAACTTGCCAACAAAGACTATCAGAGATATGCAGGTGTGGAGAAAGCGGATTTCGTAATGATGTTTATCCCAAACGAACCGGCTTACATTGCCGCTATGCAAGGCGACAATGACCTCTGGAAATACGCTTTTGATAAAAAAGTGATAATCCTTTCGCCAACACATCTGCTCACTGTGCTGAATATGATTTCACAACTTTGGAGACAAGACAAAATCACAAAAAACATCATTGCTATCGCAGAAGAAAGTGGCAAAATGTATGACAAATTCGTGAATTTCATTGAAGAAATGAAAAATATCGAAAATTCTATCGTAAAAGCACATGCCTGCTACGACAAAGCCATGAAAAGCCTTTCTGAAGGAAAAGGAAACCTGATAAGAAAAGCAGAGCAACTGAAAATAATGGGAGCAAAAGCCTCTAAAAATTTACCACAAGACCTTGTTGACAAACAAGACAATTTTTTGCCGTAATAGCTACAACATCTATTTTTTTCATTCAAAACAAACTCAGATAACATCTTGACGAGCGATATTTAACAAAATTTTGCTTTAAGTGCGGAAATAAATGGATTGTTAATAATATTTACCCACAAATAATTGCTAACTTTGCATTAAAGAAATGTTATATAACAATACTAATTCAAAATTAATCATGAAGCTTAAAACACTCGTTTCACTTTCCGCATGTTGTGCTCTTATGCTCACAAGTTGCGGTAAAAAACTTAATCCGTTTGCGGCTGATTATTTCACCGTAAATCCAAATCCGCTTGAAGCAGTAGGCGAACGCGTTCCCGCTACTGTATCAGCAAACATTCCACAAAAATTCTTCCTCAAAAATGCAGAAGTGACAGTTACTCCTTACCTCGTTTTTGACGGACAGGAAGTTGCATCACAATCTTACGCTTTCCAAGGAGAAAAAGTACGTGGAAACGCACAAGTAATTAACTACGAACAAGGTGGCTCCGTTACTATCCCTGTTATGTACAACTATCAGCCGGAAATGATTAAGAGCGAACTTTTCCTTGATTTCAACGTACGCCAAGGTAATAAACAGTATGTGCTCCCGAGAGTAAAAGTGGCAAACGGTGTTGTTGCAACCTCCACTTTCGCTAACGCAGGAACTGTGGCTCCGGCTTTCGCTCCGGACAAATTCCAGCGTATTATCAACGAAAAATATGCTGCAGACATTAAGTTCCTCATAAACCGTGCAAATATCCGCGAAGAACAACTCCAAACAAGCGAAATGATTGCACTTAACGAGCAAATCCAAAACGCTAACGAAGATTCTCGCCGCCAAATCCAAGAAATAAACATATCTTCTTACGCTTCTCCGGAAGGTAAACTTGATTTCAACACAAAACTCGCTGAACAGCGTGAAAAAAACACTCAAGCATATCTTGACAAACAGTTTAAGAAAGACAATATCACTGAATTTGGAGAACTCACAGCTCAGTTTACTCCGGAAGACTGGGAAGGATTCCAGAGACTCGTTGCTGCAAGCGACATTCAAGATAAAGACCTTATTCTCAGTGTGCTCTCAATGTACAAAGATTCTGAACAGCGTGAAAAAGAAATCCGTAATCTCGCTGCTGTATTTGACCAGCTCGCAGAACAGATTCTCCCGGAACTCCGTTACTCTCGCATCACTGCTTCTATAGATGTTATCGGTAAGAGCGACCAAGAGATTATTGAACTCTTCTCCACTAACCCAAGTGCACTCTCTGCTGACGAACTTCTATACTGTGCTTCTCTGACCGACAGCAACGACCAAAAAATGAAAATCTACAAGAAAACATCAGAACTCTATTCAGATGACTTCCGCGGATTCAACAACCTTGGTGCAACTCAGTTCATTGCCGGCGATTACAGTGCTGCTAAAGCTAACTTTGCTCATGCTGCTCGCATTGCTCCTGCTGAAGCCGAACCACAACTCAACCTCGGTCTTACAAGCCTTGTAAAGAAAGACTATCGCGATGCTCGCCAAAAATTCGGTAACGCTGCAGGTCTTGCAGAACTTGACGAAGCTACAGGCACTATGTACCTTCTCCAAGGTGACACTAATGCTGCTGTAAAAGCTTTCGGCGATTCCAAATCAAACAATGCCGCTCTTGCTCAAATCCTTGCTAAGAACTACAGCAAAGCTAAGGCTACACTTGCAAGCATCAACAACCCTGATGCTACTACTTACTATCTTACTGCTGTTCTCGGTGCTCGCACAAACAACGAATCTATGGTTAAATCTAATCTTGAACAAGCTTTCAAAATTGACCATAACCTCGCTGCAAAAGCGGCAAAAGACCTTGAATTTGCAAATTTTGACCTTTCATCAGTAATTTACTAACAGTTATTACAATACAGGAGGATAAAATCGCCAACATATTATGCGGTTTATCCTCCTTTTTTTATATTAAAATCCAAAATATATCGCTCAAATGGACTGGTTTACAAACCTTTTCACTCAACACTCAACCTTACAAGCCTTATTCGTTCTTTCACTTATCTCTGCGATAGGATTGTTTCTCGGCAATCTTAAAGTGAAAGGCATTTCCCTCGGTGTAACTTTCGTGTTCTTTGTGGGTATAATAGCCGGACATTTGGGAATCAGCGTAGATGACAATATGCTCCGATATGCGGAAGATTTTGGGTTAATCTTGTTTGTCTATGCTCTCGGACTACAAGTTGGTCCCGGATTTTTCAGTAGCCTTGCACACGGTGGTATAAAATTTAATGTTCTGGCACTCGCATTAGCCATCATAACACTTGTCATTGCTGTAGTCTTGACATTTATCCTGCCCATAAATATCCCGGATATGATGGGTATTTTCTGCGGTTCCACTACAAACACTCCGGCTCTCGGTGCATTACAGCAAACACTCCTCAATATGGGACTTTCCACAGAATCTGCCGCTGCAGGTTGTGCTGTGGCATATCCACTCGGACTTTTGGGCGTAATTATCGCTGCTATCATCATTCGACAGTTTTTTGCAAACAAATCAAATCTTACTGCTGACGACAAAACACAAAAACCTTATTACGCTGAATTTGAAATCTCAAATCCGGCAATTATTGGCAAAACAGTCATTGAAATAGACCAAATAGCAAACTGCTCGGACAGTTGTGTTATCACTCACATTTGGAAAAACGGAAACGTTGCCATTTTCAAGGCAAGCGACATTCTGGAAAAAGGCGACAGAGTGCTTGTGGTCTGCACAATAAAGGACGTTCCAAGTCTGCGTATTCTCTTTGGAACTCAGACAGAAAAAGATTGGAATACGGAAGAAATTGATTGGAATACAGCCGATGGGCAACTCACCGCAAAAAATATTCTCATCACCCGCAAGGAAGTAAACGGCAAATCTCTCGGCTCACTCCGTCTCCGAGCTCTCTACGGCATAAACTGCATACACATCTATCGTGGAGGTGTGATGCTCCTACCCTCACCTAATCTTCTTCTGCAACTTGGCGACAGTCTTGCCGTAGTTGGCGAAAGAAAAGCACTTGATGAACTTCCGCCACTCCTCGGCGATACCGTCAAAGCACTTGATGAACCAAACCTTATTTCCATTTTTATAGGTCTGCTCCTTGGTATCGTTCTCGGCTGCATACCTATCCCCCTCCCCGGAATTGAACTCCCCGTAAGCCTCGGTCTTGCCGGCGGACCTATTATTATGGGTATCCTTGTCGGTACATTCGGACCACGTTTCCACATTGTCACATACACCACACCAAGTGCAAACCTTATGCTCCGCTCCATTGGCTTGTCGCTGTTCCTTGCCGGGCTTGGACTTGAATCCGGGGCTGTATTCTTCAAAACCGCATTCAGTGCACAAGGTGCAATGTGGGTAGGAGCAGGTTTTATTCTTACTATGCTGCCACTCATTATCCTGGGATTCTTCGCTATGAAATTTTTCAAAGTGGATTATGCTTCACTTATCGGTATTATTTGCGGCTCAATGGCAAACCCAATGGCACTGGACTACATAAACACAATCATTCCGGGTAACCGCCAGAGCGTTGCGTACGCAACAGTTTTTGCCCTATCGCTATTTGCTCGCATAGTGCTGCTCCAAATTGTGGTTTTACTTCTCCTTTAGCCCCATTAACATTATTTATATAGGTATGCCCTAAACTATTCTAAACACAATCTGTCAAAAAGGCATTATGAAAAGAATTGTTACAATAATTGCAATCGCCCTTATCACATTCACATCTGTAACGGCGAAGATTAAAGATGAAAAAATCACATACCGCGTCATGTACAAATGGGGCTTGATAAACAAGCAAGCCGGGACCGTATCCATAGAAACCAAACTCAGCAGCGACGGCTCTACATTTGATGCTATGCTCGTTGGACATTCTGCCTCATGGGCAGACAAATTTTACTGCGTCCGTGATACACTGAAAGGCCACATCATCACTGACGGAATTATCCCTACGCTTTACGAAAAAATTAGCCACGAAGGCGGAGAATACAAACGCGACTACATCACATACAACCGTATAGGAAACAACGTCACCGCACACTGTGAACGTTGGAAACAGAAAAAAGAAGATGAACCCGTCACTCATTCCACTAAAACACTTGAAGCCACAGGCTATACCGTGGATATGATTAGTTCTTTTTATTATATGCGTTTTATTGACTTCCGCAGTATGAAAACAGGCGACAGTAAAGTCATGAACATCTTCTCCGGCAAAAGAAAAGAAATACTCAAAATCACATTTAAGGGATATGCAACTGTTCAGGTAGATGGAAAATACTACCAATGCTATCATATTACATTCTCTTTTACCTCCGACGGCAAAAAGAAAACCAGCGACGACCTACAGGCTTGGATTTCAAACGATTCTCGCCGTATCCCGGTAAAACTTGAAGGCAAACTCCCCGTAGGCTCCGTGAAATGCTTCTACGTCCCTTAAAATCCACACTCCAATACATCTTGACCTAAGGTCAAATAAAATCAGACCTCTCGGATGCCCGAAAGGTCTGACGCTTTGTTTATGATTAAGTACGATTTACTTCACTATTACTTTTTTGCCGTTTACTATATATATGCCGGAAGTGAGAGGAACAAACTTAGTGCCTTCAACTTCTATGCGGTTCAGGCGGATACCTTGCAGATTAAAGATTGCAAACGACTGTTTGAAGTTGCTTTCAATCATAATTCCGCCTACAGTGCCATAAACCGAGAATGAACCGTCTTGTTCCAATTCTTCTACATCTACAGTACCTTCATTACCATTGAATACAGCCAGATTGCGGATTTGAATTTCCTGGCTCACTTTATCGCCAATGTCAATGCGGAGAATATCACCTGCAAATCCCCAGCCATATTGCTCACGAATGTCTGCAAAATCCACAATCACTTTTTTCCACTCGCTTGAAGACTGCATCACACCTGAGAATTTCTTTGAGCGAGCTGTTGATTCCGGACTGAGGAAGAAAAGTTCCAGCGGTTCAACGTCTGCTGTTGAAGTGTATTCGAAATAGAGTTTTGTTGCATCTGCATTGAGGTTCTTAGTCAGTGGATTAGTGCGGAAGTATGGGTCTGAACCTATAGTGTTCATAAACCAAGCATTGTAAGAAATATCCGCTCCGGCAAGGAGTTCCTCCGGTGTTTGTTTATATCTTGCATCACGGCTTATTGAAAGGTGGTTTGCTCCAACATAGTCAACAGTAAGGGATTCCGTAGAAGTGGATTCGCCCTTATTGATACCGAGATTACGAATTTTTAGGGTCACACCTGAAGCAGTACCCGGGTCAAGGCGAATATAGTCGCCTTCAAATCCCCAACCGTGAGTTTTGCGGAACTGAGAGAGATCCACAGTCACTTTCTTCCAGGTGCTTGTAGCAGCAAGGTCGCCAAAACTCATGCTTCGCACTTCAGCTGCGTAATCCACGAAATATGCTTTGAAGTCAGATATATTTGCAGAAGACTGATATTCAAACATAAGGGTGTTTACATCTTCGTCAAGAGTGGATTTCAGTTTGGAAGTATAGAAGAACGGGTCGCCGCCTGTGGAAGTAACAATTGTTGCAACGCCTGTAGCGGCATCGTTAGTTACAGTGCACTGATTTGCTCCTGCATCAGTAGCAGACATTTTGTCATACGCCATGCAAAGTCCGCTTGTCATACACAAATGGCGGATTTTTATTGTCACACCGGAATTTGAGCCAAAATCAATACGCAGATTAGTATCTTTAGCACCCCAACCATACTGTTTGCGGAGCGGAGTGATATCTATTGTAGCACGTTTCCACTCTGTAGAAGCAGCCAGCGGAGATTTCAAACTACGGTCTTCATAGAAAAGTCCGCCTGTAGAAATAAACACTTGCAAATCAAAGTCTTTAGTTGCTTGATACTCGAAAGTGAGAATATTTGAGTTATCGGAGAGGTCAACGGACTTAGTCTGTGTTTGAATATTCGGGTCACCATTTGTAGTTTCAATGGTGTAATACTGATAGTTGCCATCATAAGAGCAGTTAAGACCGGATTTTTTGCTTTGGTCAAACTCAAGTCTATAACTGCTGTCACCTGTTGCTGAAACGCTTTGGTGAATTTGTTCCCAGTTGCTAATACCTATAACAGATAGATACTTATTGAAAACAGCATCTTCATTTGAAGTACCTGCAGCTTGCCAAACGTACCAAGCCGGTTTTTTATTTCCGTTTTCATACCTCAAACCTAATTTAAGTCCGCCTTCAGCAGAGTCGTCACGCCAGTTGTGCCACAAAGCGGCATCAACACCGGCATTTCTCATAATCTTTTTCCATGCCCAAGCAGCACCTGCAGCTTGAATGTTAAGGTAATAAGAACTATTATCCATAGCATTTACTCCATTCTCAGAGAAGAAAAGAATACGTTTTTCCAACCCTTTATAGTAATGTTCGCGGCGCAGCATCCAGTCTGAAACGACCTCAATATTCTTGAAAGTGCTGAAGCCGGAACCTTCAGAGTATGTAGCTTCCGTGTCTGCACTCCAGAACGCAGGCTTGTAAAAGTCTTGCGGATAAACGTGAGCGGCAACACCCCAGCGATAATCACCTTCTTTTGCACTATATACGAGCAAATTGTCCAGCATATTCTTTGCAGCGAATCCTGCGTCACCCGTATCTGAGTGGCGAGTATTCCAACTTGAGGTAAAAGAGCCGAGGACGTAAGCATTCGGGTCGTATTGGCGAACGATATTAGACACTATACGCATAGATTTTTCGTATGTATCCACATATCTCATTTGCGGCTGCGTACCCATGTTTGTCCACACCAGGTTTTGGTCCACTTCGTTGTGCATAATCCAGTGGTGGATACGTCCGTTGCCTTTTTGTGAGTAACGACTTGCAAGAAAATCAACAGTGGCAGCATAAGCCTCCGTGCCATAGATGTTTGTCACATCAGGCATAGAGAAAATGCCTTTGCTGGTGTATTCAGGGTGACTGAGTGCTGAGGCATACTCCTGCTCACCGCCATTTGGGTGAACAAGAAGAATTGCAGCAACCACAACTCCTCTATCCTCGCATTTTTTTAGTACATCATCCATACTTGCAAGTGTCGAACCGTTTATATAGTATGTTTTTCCGCCATAGATGTGTTTCACATCAGATTCTGAACCGGTACAACCTATTACAGTATTAAGCATAATATTGTAAGTGACCCAACTGAGTCCAAGTTCATCAAGTTCAGACATATAATCGCTGGCCGGCATGCCAAGTCCTTTCTTTGTTTTGAGCACACCGGGTTCCGCATGGCGGATTGCATAGACTTCGTCGGCATAGTGTGCATGGGAAAGCGGCATTGCATCGCTGCTTATGATAGCCCACTTGCTGAGAAGGCGGTCGTATTGGTATCCGGCAATATTTGAATACCTATCCACAGTCACCTCAAAATCTCCTGACGGAAGAGTACCAAGGTCCTCATAGTCTGTCATTTCAAAGGTATTTCCGTAAGCGGTCACACCTGCAAGGTGGCAGTTTGGTGCAGTGGTAGTACCTTGAATAATCACCTTATCCTGAGTCACTTCCACATTTATCACTTTTGCCGCATAGTCTGCTGCAAGGTAATTTTCAATGGCACGAGCCTGACTATTTTTTGTTGCGTCGCTCACTGCCACATGTCCGAAGACACCAAGGTTTTTAATTTTGATAGTAACACCACTCTTATTACCAAAATCCATACGAAGTTTGCTGCCGGAGCCACCCCAACTGAACTTGCTGCGATACGTTGCGAGATTTATGGAAACAAATTTCCATTGTGCAGATTTGGTAAGCACGCCTTTGAAATGTGCGGAACGTTCTTCATAAGGAAGAGGGTTGCAGAAAAAAAGTTGCAAATCATCAATATCATCAGATGCTTGATAATAAAATTCAAGGCGTACATCCTTAAAGTGCATGTCGCCGGTTGCATAAGTAGTGATATTAGGGTCACCACCGGTAGTTTTTATCTCACAATACTCTGAATTTGAAGAGTATGTAGCACTGCCGGACACAGTAGAAGAATCAAAAGTAAGCCAAGTATTTGCATAAGATAGCATAGGCATACTTATTACGGCAGTAAATAATAATGATTTAATTGTATTCATCGGTATTAAAATTGTAATGTAGTATTTTCTCAGTTTATACTCGCAAAGTTATAAATATTTTTCAGATATTTTGAATATTTTCACAACTATTCAACACACTACTTAAAAATTCAACATTTTTCCACAAATTTTTCTCACTTTCAAGAAAAAAACGTAAATTTGTCGCAAAAATCAGGACATTCAGTCAGGGGTGCTTTGCAAGTTTATAATATGCAAGGCTGAGATTACACCCTAAGAACATGGGCGGGTAATGCCGCTAATGGAGTTAAGGCATATGGTTTTCAGCATTTTGCGTATTGAATGGCAACAGCACTTTCTCGGGTGATTGCTCCGCAGAAAAGTGACTAAATGAATAAGTATCGTACAGTTCTTTCTATTGCCGGAAGCGATTCCATAGGCGGTGCAGGCATACAGGCAGACATCAAAACGTGCTGCTCTATAGGCGTTTATGCAATGACAGCTATCACAGCTCTCACTTCACAAAACACTATGGGAGTGCGTGCAGTGATGCCTACACCGGCAGACGTGCTTCGCAGCCAACTTGACGCCATTTTTGAAGACGTTACACCGGACGCCGTGAAAATAGGTATGATTCCAAACAGCGAGTGTGCGGAAGTGATTGCAGACGTACTGGAAAAATTTCTGCCGGAAAAAATTGTGATAGATCCGGTGATGATTGCCACCTCCGGTGACAGTCTAAGTTCTGAAAGTTCTATCAAAGTGCTTAAAAACAGACTTTTACCACTTGCAAGCATTGTTACACCAAACATTCCGGAAGCGGAAGCACTCACAGGATTACTCATTTGCCAAAAAGGCGACATAAAAGAGGCTGCCAATCATATTCTTAATGAATATTGCTGCCAATCCGTTCTGATGAAAGGTGGACATTTCTGCCCTGAAGACACACTGATAACAGACTATTTTCTCCACCATGAATCCACGGAGGTTTTGTTTAATCGCCCAAGAATTGACACTAAAAACACTCATGGCACAGGGTGTTCACTCTCCAGTGCCATTGCCTCATATCTTGCAAAAGGGCACAATATAACCAACTCTGTAAAGCTCGCTTTGCAATGGGAATTCAAAGCAATACGCAATGGTGCCGACTATATAATTGGTCATGGTCATGGTCCTATAAATCATATTTACAAAACGCTTAATTCTCCAAACAAATGACAATTACGGTAAATGATATGGCAAAAGTGGTTGCAGACGGATTGTCTGTAGCAAGCCTGATTCAGGAAATGTATCCTGACGTTAAAGGCGGAATAGCCGTTTCTATCGGAAACAAAATAGTACGCAAAGCAGATTGGGAATCACGAATACTCTGCGAAGGCGATGATATAGTAATTATCCGTGCAGCCTATGGTGGATAATTTCAAGATAATATTATTCACAAGTCCGGGAGAAATTCACGATGAAGCTGAATTGCTCACCCTTTTTCTGCAAAATGGATTAGACTATCTGCATATCCGCAAACCAGATTGGAGTAAAGACCGTGTTGGTGACTTATTAGCGGCAATTCCCGCGTACTATCACCCGAAAATCAAACTCCACGACTGCTATGACCTTACGGAGTATTTTGACGTGGGAATATGCCTCAATTCTCGAAACACTATAGTGCCAAACGGCATAAAACGAATAGCAAAAGGTATGCACTCTCTGCATGAAGCAACAGATGCGGACAAATACGAATATGCATTTATTTCTCCCGTTTTTGATTCTATCAGCAAAGATGGATACAATTCACACATTGGCTTGATTGATGCTGCCGAGAGTACCGGCAAAACAAATTTGGTGGCACTTGGCGGTGTACGTATGTCAAACCTCGCCGAAGTGTGGAAAAAAGGGTTTTGTGGGGGTGCTATTCTTGGCGATGTGTGGAACAACGGCAACTCTAAATGCCTGATTGACACCTTGCGAAACAGAAATATGCAATTATACTTCATCACAAATAGCGATACCGCGGAAGGCACTGTAAATCAAGCAAGAGCAGCTATTGAAGGAGGCTGCCGCTGCGTGCAAATACGTATGAAAGACGCCGCGATGGAGGTTGTTTCGGAAGTTACGGCAGAAGTCACTCATTACGCAAGACCTTTCGGTTGCAACGTAATGGTTGACGACCATGTGGAAATAGCCGCAGAGGGGATTGCCGACGGCGTTCATATCGGCAAAAAAGATATGAAACCGGAAGAAGCAAGAAAAATGCTCGGAAGCATGCCGATATTGGGTTTTACAGCAAACAGTATTGAAGACATACACAATGCGGAAGGTTTGCCGATAGATTACCTCGGAATCGGTCCTCTTCGCGAAACCACTACGAAAAAAAATGCTGCATCACCGCTCGGATTAAGCACATATCAGAATCTAAAAAAAGGCGTGGATTATACAGTGCCATACGTAGCTATTGGCAGTGTTGGTATTGCAGACATTCAGCCGCTGATGACTGCCGGAGCAATGGGCGTGGCTGTAAGTGCCGCAATAGCAAAGACGGCTGACCCTATAGCAGCCACAAGAGAATTAGTAAAAGAAACAAATAAATATAAAAACTATTTAGAATGGATATCTTAAAAATCGGAAATAGAGAATTTACTTCACGCCTGTTTGTTGGCACAGGTAAATTTTTGTCACCGGACAAGATGCAGGAGGCTGTAATTGCTTCACAGTCACAAATGATTACGGTGGCTATGAAACGAGTAAACATGATGAATGAGGCAACAGACGATATGCTTACTCACATAAACCGCGAAAAAGTTCAACTTCTGCCTAACACTTCCGGTGTGCGTGATGCTCGTGAGGCTGTTCTCGCAGCACAAATGAGTCGTGAAATCTTCGGCACGGATTTCATAAAACTGGAAATCCACCCGGACCCGAAATATCTTCTACCGGACCCTGTAGAAACGCTCAAGGCTACGGAAGAACTTGCAAAAGACGGTTTTATCGTATTGCCATATATCCAGGCAGACCCTGTGCTTTGCAAACGACTGGAGGAAGTGGGAGCTGCTGCTGTTATGCCACTTGGTGCACCCATAGGTACAAACAAGGGTATCCGCACTCGTGATTTTCTGGAAATAATCATTGAACAGAGCCAAGTTCCCGTGGTGGTAGATGCCGGGCTCGGTGTTCCTTCACATGCTGCGGAAGCCATGGAAATGGGTGCTGATGCAGTCCTCGTAAACACCGCTATAGCTGTTGCAGACGACCCTATTGCTATGGCCGATGCCTTCCGCCTTGCTGTAATAGCCGGTCGCAAAGCATTTCTTGCCGGACCGGGAGCCATTTCCTCTCACGCAAACGCTTCCAGCCCTCTCACATCTTTCCTTAATGAATAATCTTTAATTATCAATAAACCGGCCATAAAAGTTACATTAACTAAATCAACTATAATAGAAAAAAAGAAAATCAAATATGAAAATCTCAAACATCGACGTCTCATCATACCCTAACTCGGAAAAAATCTACGTTTCAGGAAAACTTTTCCCTGATATTAAAGTGGGTATGCGTAAAATAAATCTATACCCTACCGTAAAAATTGAAAACGGCAAACGCATTGAATACCCTAATGACCCTGTAACCGTGTACGACACCAGCGGTGTTTATACAGACCCTAATGTTACTATAGATATAACCAAGGGAGTCCCTCGTATCCGAGAGCAGTGGATTGAAAACCGCAAAGACACTGTAGTTTTACCGGAAATAACCAGTGAATATGGCAAAGCACGTCTTGCTGACAAAAATCTTGACGACATTCGTTTCCCTATACAGCATGCTCCACGTGTTGCCGCAGAAGGTAAAAGCATCACACAAATGCACTATGCTCGTGCCGGTGTCATCACGCCTGAAATGGAGTATGTGGCTATCCGTGAAAACCTCAACAATGCGGAATTAGGCATTGAAAGCTACATCACACCGGAATTTGTTCGCGAAGAAATTGCTGCCGGACGTGCTATAATTCCTGCTAATGTAAACCACCCGGAAGCGGAGCCTATGATTATCGGCAGCAAGTTTGCGGTTAAACTCAATACAAACATCGGTAATTCCGCTCTTTCTTCAGGTATTGAGGAAGAAATTTCAAAGGCTGTTTGGAGCTGCTACTGGGGCGGAGACACTCTTATGGACCTCTCCACAGGTGACAACATTCACGAAACACGCGAATGGATTATCCGCAACTGCCCTGTGCCGGTGGGTACAGTACCTATTTATCAAGCACTGGAAAAAGTAAACGGAGATGTAAAAAAACTCACTTGGGAAATATATCGCGACACACTCATCGAGCAGTGCGAACAAGGAGTTGACTATTTCACTATCCATGCAGGTGTATTGAAAGAGCACGCACAGCTTGTGGGTAGTCGTCTTACGGGTTGCGTTTCACGAGGAGGCTCAATTATGACTCAATGGTGCGTTTTACACAATCAGGAAAGTTTCCTTTACACCCACTTTGATGAAATATGCGAGATTCTGAACAAATACGACGTGGCGGTATCTCTGGGCGATGGAATGCGTCCGGGTTCAACTCACGATGCAAACGACAGATGCCAGTTCCTGGAACTTGACGTGCTGGGCGAATTGACGGAAATTGCTTGGAAACACGATGTTCAAGTCCTTATAGAAGGTCCGGGACACGTGCCAATGCACAAAATTGCAGAGAATATGTCTCGCCAGAAGTCTGCGTGTCACGAAGCACCATTCTACACTCTCGGTCCGCTTACCACAGACATCGCACCGGCTTACGACCATATCACTTCCGCTATTGGTGCCGCTATCATAGCTTCACTCGGAACTGCTATGATTTGCTACGTGACTCCTAAAGAACACCTCTCACTGCCTACACTTGAGGACGTTCGCGAGGGCGTTATAGCATACAAGATTGCCGCACATGCTGCAGACCTGGCAAAGCAATTCCCGGGTGCCAACGTTCGCGACAATGCTCTCAGCAAAGCTCGTTACGAATTCCGCTGGAAAGACCAATTTAACCTCTCACTCGACCCGGAACGTGCCAAAACATACTATGTGGAATCTCGTCGCAATGCTCCTGACTCTGACGACAAATTCTGCACTATGTGCGGACCAAATTTCTGTGCTATGCGTATTTCACAGAATATTTCCGACGAATGTTGTAATAAGTAAGGACTATAATGGACGATGACAGACTGAAATTTCCTTGGGGTCATGGCTTTGCTGACGTGATAAGCCAATACTCCTGGGAAGAAACAGAAAAAACAATATATGCTTGCACTGCCGATGATGTTCGCCGTGTTCTGAACAAGGCTCGGCGAAACACCCGACAGTTGACACCGGACGACTTCATGGCATTGGTGTCGCCTGCAGCAGAGCCTTTCCTTGAAGAAATGGCACAACTCAGCCAACATTTCACACAAGAGCGTTTCGGCAAAACAATTTCCATGTATATCCCCATGTACGTGTCTAATGCTTGCTCAAACCTCTGCGTCTATTGCGGCTTTAATCACAATAACCCTTTCACAAGAACCATTCTCACAATGGAGCAGGTAAAAGCGGAATGTGAAGCAATAAAAAAACTCGGCCCTTTTGAAAATTTGCTCATCGTAAGCGGTGAATTTCCGTCTAAGTGCGGTGTTGAGTACTTTGAACAAGTATTGCAAACATGCCGACCGTATTTCCACAATCTCTCCATTGAAGTTCAACCTATGAAAATGGAGGAATACGAACGTCTCACTCATTCCGGACTGAACGGCGTGGTTTGTTTCCAGGAAACGTACCACCGCGAAGCTTACAAAAAATATCACCCGCGAGGCATGAAATCCATCTACGAATGGCGACTGAACGGCTACGACCGTATGGGACAAGCCGGTGTTCATAAGATTGGAATGGGAGTGCTTATCGGACTGGAAGAATGGCGTACGGACGTGACTATGATGGCTCGACATCTCCGCTATCTCCAAAAGAAATATTGGCGTACTCGTTACAGCGTAAACTTCCCGCGTATGTGCCCTTCTGAAAGCGGTTTTCAACCGCATGTTGTGATGAACGACAAGCAACTCGCACAACTCACTTTTGCTTTCCGCATTTTCGACCATGACGTGGATATCTCCTATTCCACACGTGAAAGTCCAAAATTCCGCGGTAATATGATGCAACTCGGTGTCACATCCATGAGTGCGGGCAGCCAAACGGAACCGGGTGGATATGCCTCTACCCCGGAAGCATTGGAGCAATTCCATGTGACCGACGAACGCAGTCCCAAACAGGTTACAGACGATATCCGTCACTTGGGTTACGACGTTGTATGGAAAGATTGGGATTCTGTTTTTGACGTTTAATTATGCAAGAAAATCTCTCGCAAGAGCAACATCGCCGCTACAGCAGAAATATCCTTCTGCCGGAGATAGGCAAAAAAGGACAAATAAAAATGCTGAACTCCTCGGTGCTGATTGTCGGCACCGGGGCACTCGGCTCCGTTGTTTCCATGTACCTTGCTGCTGCCGGTGTCGGGCATATAGGACTTTGCGACTTTGACACTATCGACATTTCCAATCTTCAGCGACAACTATCTTTCACCGAAGCTGACGTAAGCCGTAAAAAAGTGGAAGTGACAGCAGAAAAACTGAAGGCTGTAAACTCGGAAATCCGCATTGACGTATATGACGGCATGCTCCGAAGGGAACAAGCCGGAATCATTTTTGCAGACTACGACATAATCGTTGAAGGCTCCGACAATCCAAACACAAAATACATGGTAACCGATGTTTCTGCAGAACTTGGCAAACCATGCGTACTCGGTGGAGTTGCACAATTTTCAGGACAAGTGATGACTATCCTCCCCGGAGGAATAGCTTACCGCGACTTGTTTCCCGATGCAGCAGGTGACGGAGAATTTATGCCCTGTTCATTAGGTGGCGTACTTGGTCCTGTTCCTGGCATTGTAGGCTCTATACAAGCCACGGAAGTAATAAAACTCATCCCCTCTGCCGGCACGCCTCTTTCCTCACGGATTCTCGCCATTGACACTCTCTCTATGACTTTTCGCAAAATTGAATTGTAAAAAAAACAGAACTTCCCAATAGAAAAGTTCTGCTTTTTGAGCGGTAAACGGGGCTCGAACCCGCGACCCTCAGCTTGGGAAGCTGATGCTCTACCAACTGAGCTACTACCGCAAATACTTAATTATAATTCCCCAAAAATGGAGAAGATTCAGAACTATGTCTGAACCTTTTCTGTGCCCGGAACAAGACTCGAACTTGCACGCCTTGCAGCACTCGCACCTGAAACGAGCGCGTCTACCATTCCGCCACCCGGGCTTTGCGGATGCAAAGGTAGTGATATTTTGGTGACGTTCAAAATTTTTTCTGAGTTTTTTTGTGGATTATTCGTTTTTACTTACATTTGCAAGGTGAAGAAATATTCCGCCATATTATTTGTTGCATTGCTGCTATGTAGTTGCCATAGTAGTAAAAAAGCATTCCCGTCTGACCCTATTTATGACACGGAAGGACGAACCGAACACCAAGGGGGCGGAAGTGGAAAACAAAACACAGGCAAAATTAAGGACAGTAAGCGTAAAGCTGTGGTTGATGAGGCTTATCGGTGGATAGGAGTGCCGTATAAATACGCCGGAGAAAGTCGCAAGGGCACTGACTGTTCCGGATTTGTAATGACTATATATAAAAATGTGTGCGGAATAAAATTGCCTCGTAATTCCGCAAAACAGGCGGAATACTGCAAAAATATCAAGAAAGAGCAACTCCTGCCCGGTGACTTGGTGTTTTTTGCCACAGGAAAAAGCAAAACAAAAGTCTCACACGTTGGTATTTACGTTGGCGAGGGCAACATTATCCACGCCTCCACTTCACGCGGAGTGACTGTGAACAATATCGGTGAGAAATACTACACAAAAACGTATATCTGCTCCGGACGTGTTCTCGCAGCTGACAAAAAAGAAGAAAAACGCAAAGACTCCAAAAAGCAGAAAGAGCAAAAAAGAAAGGAGCAAAGAAAAACAAAAGAATCTGCAGACGATTACGAAATAATATCCTCATTTATAGACTGATACAATCAGTATGAATGACAAAAAAAGAAAAAACATATCAAATTTTGCAACTTTTTGCAATTTTTTGCGTCTTACTATTCGGAAATAATACTTACAATATAGTTTTTTATCAAAAATGGAATTACTTAAAGTAGAGCACGTCAGTAAGCAGTACACAGGGCATAAAGCTCTGGACGATGTGTCACTTACCGTAAATCAAGGAAAAATTTACGGTTTGCTTGGACCTAACGGTGCCGGCAAAACTACACTTATACGAATCATAAATCACATTACCGCACCGGATTCCGGCAGTGTCACTTTCGATGGGCATCAGCTTTGCCAAGACGATGTGATGCAGATTGGCTATCTCCCTGAGGAACGTGGACTTTACAAAAAAATGAAAGTTGGCGAACAAGCATTATTTTTTGCCAGACTTAAGGGGTTAAGCCGCAGAGATGCCAATATTCGCCTCCATGAGTGGTTCGACAGATTGGAAATCATGTCTTGGTGGGATAAAAAAGTGGAAGAACTCTCAAAAGGTATGGCACAGAAAGTGCAATTTATCATTACGGTTCTCCACAACCCCAAATTGCTGATTTTTGATGAACCTTTCTCCGGCTTTGACCCTATCAATGCCAACCTCTTGAAAAATGAGATTTTAAGGCTCAAGGACAATGGTGCAACAGTGATTTTCTCAACTCACAATATGAGCAGTGTAGAATCGCTCTGCGATGATATCACGCTCATCAACGCATCAAAAAACATTCTCACCGGCTCTGTAGCAGACATTCGCACGCGTTTGGGCTTAAACCGATACAAAATCACTTTTGAAGGTGAGGAAAATGAATTTTTAGGCAAATTTGACGGCAAAATCCTTGAGAAAAACATAGAAACCGTTTCCGCAACGGAAAAATCCATGATAGTGAAGATGACACCGGACATCAGCCGTAAGGAGATTGTGCAGGTAGCTGCACAATTCCTTGACATGACGTCTTTTGCACCGGCTTTGCCTTCTATGGACGAGATTTTTATTTCTACTGTTGAACAATTTAACAAAGAAAAGAAATGAGTAGCAAGATAGGACTTATTATCTCTCGCGAATACTTGGAGAGAGTATCAAAAAAGAGCTTTATTATCACCACGCTCCTCGTACCTGTTATTATGATTGCACTTATGGCACTGCCAACGGTGCTGATGTTGTTCCACGAAAGCGATGTTTCACACTATGCTGTGATAGACAACAGCGGCATTATCGCACAAAGCCTTAAGGATAGCGAAACCCTCAAATTTACTCAAATTGACGTTCCTCTGGATAGTGCCAAGGCTGACACGAACTTCAACGGCGTACTCATTATTGGTAGTGACGTAATCAGCAATCCTTCAAACATTGCACTTTACAATCATGATGCAGGCTCCCTTGATGTGGAAGGCAACATTCAGAACCAACTCAAAAATGCCATTGAGACAGAGCGACTTAAAGCATACAACATTGAGAATCTGCAACAGATTCTGAAGGACGTAAATGCAAACGTGCAAATTGCCACTTACCGCATTTCCGACACCGACGGCGAAGACGAAGCCTCATCTTCAGGTATCACAAACTTTATGATGGGTCTTGGCATGGCATTTATCCTTTATATGTTTCTCATAATCTACGGACAAATGGTAATGACGAGCATCATTGAGGAGAAAAACAATCGCGTTTTGGAAATTGTGGTATCCTCAATACGTCCGGAACAGCTGATGATGGGAAAAATTTTAGGAATCGGACTTGTTGCCATCACACAAATAGCAATTTGGGGTGTACTGATTTTCACAATGTTAGGTATTGTTATTCCGTCTTTCATTCCTGCAGACGTGATGGCAGACGTGGCAATGATGAACGCAGGACAAGGTATCAGCACCACAAACGATATTGAAATGATTCAGGCAGTTTCCGCAATGACAGATATGGGCAGAATAGGTGCAATTTTCACCTATATGGTATTATTCCTCATTGGAGGATTCCTTCTCTACGCTTCAATTTATGCCGCTATCGGTTCTGCTGTTGACAACATACAAGACGCATCACAGCTCCAGAGTGTGGCATTGATGCCCATAATTATAGGTTTTGTATGTGCAACAGTTGTTGGTGCGGAGCCAAACTCCACTCTTGCCGTAGTTCTCTCAATGATTCCGTTTACATCACCCATGCTGATGATGGTAAGAATCCCATATGGCATACCAACGTGGGAACCTATCTTATCCTTGATTATCTTATACCTCAGTTTCTGGGCAATGGTATGGATAGCGGCAAAAATATATCGTGTGGGTATCTTTATGTATGGCAAAAAGCCTACATTCAAAGAGCTTATACGTTGGGCAAGATACAAATAAGTAATATTGGACATATCTACATAATTGAAAGAAACATTTTCACACTCAACAAAAACAGCTTAAATCATACCATAATTACCGGTAAAGGCTACTGAGAAGGTAGCCTTTATTTTTTTTGCCGGATTTGACAGATTCCTCATCTTTCTCTTAATCCCCGCCACTCTCTGTTCTCCCATCACTCACATCTCTGCCACAATAAAAGCCTCTCCCCTCACGTTATAAAAAGAAAATCTAAGCAAAAATAATTATGAAAAAACATTTTCTCTCTATGGTTGCGGCATTTATAGCCCTCGCATGCTCCGCACAACTCAAGTTTAATGAAAACAAGACATTCAAGATTGTGCAACTCACAGATATTCACTGGGTTGCCGGAGATGAGAAATCAGAAATAGCCGCAGAAAACATAAACCTGATTCTTGACGAAGAAAAACCGGATTTAGTGGTTTATACAGGCGACTTAATCTATGGCTCACCCGTGCAGGAAGGATTTGCAAAAGCACTGGAGCCGGTAGTGAAACGAGGTTTGCCTTTTGCTGTCACACTTGGCAACCATGATGCGGAATTGGAATGGAATCCGCAGCAGATTTATGACTACATCACTTCATTACCCGGCAACCTCACAAGCACCACGGAGGGCATTTCCGGAAAAACAAACTATGTCCTTACTCTCAAATCTTCCGACGGCACTGATAGCAATGCTGCTGTGCTGTATTTCATAGACAGCCACGCATACAACAAAACAGACGGCTACGAATGGGTAAAAAGAGACCAAGTGGATTGGTACAGCCGCATAAGCCGGCAGTTTACGGAAGATAACGGCGGTAACCCTCTGCCGGCACTCGCTTTTATGCATATCCCTACCCCGGAATTTAACATTGCAGCGTCAACGGAAGGCACTTTTCTCGTTGGCACACGCAAAGAAGCCGCATGCAGCCCGAAAATAAACACCGGCTTGTTTGCGGAAATGTTTCAGTGCAAGGACGTTTTGGGACTTTTCGTTGGACACGACCATATTAACGACTATATCTGTAACTGGAAGGGAATTGCTCTTGCTTACGGAAGATACTCCGGAGCAGACACTGTGTATAACAACATCGCCGGTGGTAATGGTGCTCGCATAATTCTCCTCACTGAGGGTGAGCACTCTTTCAAAACTTGGATTCGCCTCCGTGACGGCAACAAAGTGATAAATGAAGTCACTTTCCCACAAGATTGTTGGTGATAATCAAGCATTTATTCTCTTTTCGTGCTACCGGCATTCCATACAAACCGAAATAGCTATCATAGATAAAATAGTAGCCATAGTCCTGCACGACAACTTTTTCTCACAACCGAGATTGCAATCATAGCTAATTTTGCAAAAAACAAGACCAAAATTCCATACATTACACAAAAAATCATTAAATTTGCGTGGAACTTGTCTTATCCGCATGCTTTATGGCAAAATTGCTATAAAGTATGCAATTTCGGTAACTAATCATGGGAACTACGGATTCCAAAAACATAAAAGAAATCACAGCACTTGTCATAGGCGAGAATGCTATGGCTGAAGATATTATTGCACAACTTGAAAAAGCGGGAAACATAGTGGAACAACGAAAAGATGCCACAGATACACACATTCCCGATTCTTGCCGTGAAATTGTGATTCTTACCCCTTTCGTCACAAGCGAAAAAGCAATGGAAGCAGACACTGCCGCACTTGCTGTGCTTGACCTCATTTCAAAAAATCTCACGGAAACGGAAAAACGTGAAATTGTGGTACACCTGCTCCTGCAAAGTTCCACCACTTTCCGCACACTCTACACCCTTGACCTGAAAAAAGACCTCAAACAGACATTTGAAGTATGCCCTTTCACCTTTGAAGACGCTTGGTCTGAAAAAGTGCTTGTGCAAATGCCGGACACAAAGAAACCGGAATACCCTCCCCTGGACAGAGTACCAATCACCAAAGAAAGCAAAAAACACGTTCACCTCGTGATTTCCGGCTTTGACGCTCAGGGACAGTCACTTGCAATACACACGGCACTCACGGCACATTTCCCAAACTACAATCCACAAGACAAAACACCGCTCAGAACACGTATCACCGTTGTGGATAAAGATTTTGCGGCCGCAAGAGACAAATTTATTGCAGACTATCAGCACCTCTTTGACAACTCTTTTTACAGACTTATAGACACTGACACAAAAGACGTAAAATTCCACTACCCGAGGTATTTCGGCGAGCGAAGCGACTTCGTAGATGTTGAATGGGAATTTGTGAACGGCGACATCTGCAGTGCGGAACTCGCGGCAAAAATCGGTAAATGGGCGGAAGACGAAAACAAACTCCTCACTATTGCCATCTGCAACGGAAACGACGAGGTAAACCTCTCCAAGTGCCTCTCACTCGCAGAACCCGTTTTCAAAAACAGCATACCCGTATTTTTGCAACAACAATATGCCACAAAAAGCACATTCGCTTTTGAAGGACTGTTTGGAAACGTGTATCCTTTCGGAAAGAGAAGCGAAGGTTACAATACCGAGCAACCACTCCGCAAAATGGCTAAATTGCTCAACTATTTTTACAACTACAGCTACTCTGAAGGCAAAATCCCCACTTCCATTTCCGGTGAGGAAGCAGAAAAATTATGGACGGAACAGAAATCGCTCAAACTTCGTCTTTCCAGCATCTACAACGTGATGACTATGGCTTGCAAAATGCGATGCCTCAATCATACACCTGACGATGCAAACGTATTTTATGCCCTCTCGCAGCGTGAAGTGGAATATCTCGCGGAAACCGAACACAATCGTTGGTGCGTGGAAAGACTTATACTTGGCATGAGACCCTG
>SAMEA3663271__coassemble_197_pt1 | contig 27822 bp, 21 predicted proteins | sample SAMEA3663271__metabat2_low_PE_018 | metagenome-assembled genome bin SAMEA3663271 (sample SAMEA3663271) | pig gut metagenome | biome: pig gut; feature: pig-associated habitat; material: faeces | place: China | collected 2013
TCAGATTTTGTGTATAAAATAGAGACTGTCTAACTTTGGTTGTTAGACAGCCTCTGTATGTTGTTGTCTTGGAAGGATTCGAACCCTCACAGGCGGAACCAGAATCCGACGTGCTACCATTACACCACAAGACAAAGTTCTTTTGTTTTTGCGGTGCAAAGTTAAAACTTTATTTTGAAACCACCAAACAAATAAAAATTTTTTTTCTAATTTTCAAGGCTCTTTCATTAGAAAAATAACAACGTAATAAAAGTAAATATCGATATTGTAGCAAATAACACTAAATGTAATAGTAAAAAATAGACAATTGAAAGTTTTGGTAATATAAGCTCAGATAATGATGTAAATTTCTGAATTACAATAAAATAAGTGATATAATATTAGTCAAGTAAAGAACTTTTTTTGGCGTATAGGTCAAAATGGGTACTAAAAATGCACCTTTGATTTGGCTCATATTTAAGGTTTTACTATATTTGTCATGCGGTTCGAAGCATAACGAAGCACTGCTGGGGAGCAACTTCGTCAGGAATAGAACCGTCCAATATGCATAATGCAGTTTTGGGAGGTGTGATTAATTTGCGCCTCCCTTTTCATTATGCAATTTGGCATATGCCAAGAAAACCCCATCCATCATCAGCTTTCGGTTCTCGGCTGTCATTCCCGGATGGTTACGCAGGTTCTTCTTCATGTCGGTAAAGGTTCTTTCTAAGGCATTGTTGGTGTTAGACATACACCAAATAGAAAGTGCAGGGGACATACCATACACTTATAACGCTGGGTGGATTTGTACATTCCGTCCTTGCGCACATTGGGGGAATCGAATAACGGACACTTTTTTTATTCATAACACAATTTAGAAATTTTGAACGGGGCAAATATAATGAATTACAGTGAATTACGTCGATTGTAGCACCCAAATTGACCTATAGAACAACAAATGGGTGTTTTTCTGAGCGAAAAACACCCATTTTGACCCATAGGCCGAATACTAAGAGCCTATTTGACAGGCTCTAAATTACTGAGCCGGTGTCCATTTGCAGCGAACAGGTGATACTATAGCTCCTTCTTCTTTAAGCTGCTTCATAGCTTTGTCCACTTCTTTGCGGTCAAGTCCTGTAAGTTCAGCTATTTTGCCTGCATTCAGCGGTTCGCCGGCTTCTTTCATTGCTGCTAATACTTTGTCTTTTGCTTCCATAATTTTAGAGTATTTATTTAACTGTTTGTGTTAGTGAAAATATTTCTGCAAAGGTAATTAAATTTTATTCTAGATGAAGTTAAGAAACTCGTTATACCGCCTCTTTATATAAATATTTCAAATTGACTTAAACAAATATTTACATAATACCTTTTTCACGCAGTTTCTTTTGCCAATCCCATGCAGAACGCATAGTATCCTCAATCGTTGATTCTGCTTTCCAACCGAGGACTTCGTTTGCATATTTAGGATTTGCCCAAACTTTTTCAATATCTCCTGCTCTACGTCCAACTATTTTATGTGGCACTTTTACACCTGTAGCTCGTTCAAATGCATTAATTAGTTCGAGGACAGATAGACCTACCCCGGTACCAAGGTTAAATATTTCTATCTTGCTCTCACTCTTGTCTTCAAGCATTCTTTCAACTGCTATAACATGTGCCTTTGCCAAATCCACTACATTTATAAAATCTCGAATACAAGAACCATCCGGAGTATTGTAGTCATTACCAAACACACTTAGCTCTTTTCTTATGCCAATAGCAGTTTGAGTAAGATAAGGAATAAGGTTTTGTGGAACTCCATTCGGCAATTCTCCAATTTCTGCAGACGGATGTGCACCAACAGGATTAAAGTAGCGCAAAATAACACTCTTAAATGGAGCTCCGGAATTTATAACATCTGTTATAATTTCTTCACTTATTTGTTTTGTGTTTCCGTAGGGTGATGTTGCTTTCTTGATAGGTGCTTTTTCAGTAACAGGATTTTCATCGGGCTCACCATAAACAGTACAAGAAGATGAGAATACAATGCCTTTGACACCATATTCGGGCATCAAATCAAGAAGATTCATAAGAGTATTCAGGTTGTTGCGATAATAGAGAATCGGTTTTTCCATAGACTCTCCAACAGCTTTACTGGCTGCAAAATTTATGATACCTTTTATATCTGGGTACTGTTCAAACAAAGATTTTAAGGCTTGAATATCCGTACAATCCGCTTCAACAAAATCAGGTAAGACACCGGTTATAGTTTTAATCCCTTTCAGTACATCTCTATTGCTATTTGACAAATTGTCTATAATAACCACAGAATACCCAGCATTGATAAGTTCCACTGTTGTATGACTACCAATATAACCTGTACCTCCGGTTACGAGAATTCTTCCTTTATTCATATTACTTATTTTTTTAATTATATGCAAATTTAGATAATTATAATTGATTAAAATGACTTATACTATAAAAATTTGTTAAATTAAAAGTTCTTTATTACTTGAATTACTTTCATTCGGCAGTTTTTACAATCAAAGTCAAGACGGTACAAAATATTTCCTGATTTTAATGTGAGTGGAGAAACAAGTTTTTGAGATTCCGGAGTTCTCATACATGCACCAAGTTCTCTTCTTAGGCAGTACCTTGTTGTCATAACTTGTATTTCATCTTTTTTGAAGGAGCTTACTTCAAGAGCAGGTTCAATAGATGTTGCACCGTGCTTCATATAAAAAGTTTTTGAAAGTTTATTTGACACGTTATTATGTCTTGAAATTACTCCATTTTTAAAATGCCATATATCATCTTTTTTATACTCACGATATTCATACGGATATGAAGCAGACATAGATGCTTGTAAGGCGGAAATAGTTTGACGGCGTAATTGAGTTAAAATAGATGCTGGTATAAAAACATCACCTACTCTATCATCAAAACTATCAAGTCTATAGACAGTGTCTCCCAATTTTGAAAGTACCCTTTTTCTTGCTTCATATTGTGGAGATTTAGCACATTCAAATGGATACTCAACAACAGAAGACACAGTTTTTTCATTTAGCATGGCATCTAATGCAATTATGCCATCACCACAACTCCTAAGTACAAAAGAAATTGGGATATACCTTACTGCTGTTTGCTTTGCAAGTTCAGATTCCGTTTTATAATCCTTGTTTCTGTATAAAATTGTACCTTTGCTGATTGAAACAGAATTTCTCAGATACAATTTATTACCCTCAACTTTATTAACTCTAAAACCGCTAAATACGCCCTTATTATTGAAATAGCCAAGACCATCACCATTGTTAATTGCATACTCTGAAAAAATCTTTAAAACATTTTCATCGCAACTAACTACCTTTGCCACAGGGATTCCAATAGATTTAGGAGTATTTAAAGATGATATATTTTGGGGTCGCAAGTCTTTCAAAAAATAATCTGTGTATCCCCTATTAAAAGAGACAGAAAGATTTGGCTGAAAAAAATACTCTGTAATGCCTTTTGACGAACGTTCATATTTATCCGAATGTTCACTGATAATTCTATCCAACTCTTTACGATAAGCAGAAACCACATTTTTCACGTAAATTTCATCTTTGAGCCTACCTTCAATCTTAAATGAAGTAACGCCCGCTTCAAGTAGTTCCTCAAGATAGCCGAAGCGATTCATATCTTTCAATGAAAGCAAATGTTTTTGAGATAAAACCATCTTTCCTGTTCCGTCAATCAAGTCGAATGGTAATCTGCAAATTTGAGGACATTCTCCTCTATTTGCACTTCGTCCCATTGCAGCATATCCTGCTTGACAGTCGCCACTATAACTAACACACAATGCTCCATGAACGAACACTTCCAAAGGAGTGGAAACAGACGAATGAATATTTTTTATTTCTTTAATAGAGAGTTCTCTTGCCAATACAAGTTGTGAAAAACCGACAGAGGACAAAAATTCTGCTTTTTCGACATTTCGTATATCGCATTGAGTTGAAGCATGCAAGGGAATCGGAGGCAATTTCATCTCAAGAAGTGCCATATCTTGAACAATAAGTGCATCAACTCCTATTTTGTATAATTCCCAAATCAAACTCTGAACCGTCTCCAACTCATTATCATAAATAATAGTGTTGATGGTAACATACACTTTTGTATAAAATTGATGTGCAAATTTTACAAGACGCTCAATATCTTCAATGCTATTACCCGCAGCTGAACGTGCACCAAAGTTTGAAGCTCCTATATACACGGCATCTGCTCCATGAATTATTGCCTGTATTCCAATTTCTGCATTTCGTGCAGGAGCAAGTAATTCTACTTTTATTTTAGCATTATTCAACATTAATATTATTCAAGTCGTATGGTGTTATCTGATATACAAAATAATTCAGCCAATTTGAAAATAGAAGATTGGCATGTGCACGCCACTTGACAATAATTGACTTTTTAGGGTTATTATCTTCATAATAATTTTCCGGAATATTTGGATTCATTCCTTTTGCCAAATCTCTTTTATATTCGGAATCCAAAGTACTCGGGGAGTATTCGGAATGTCCTGTAACATAGAATTCTCTACCGTTACGTGCCATTACCATATATACACCGGCATCTTTGCTATCGGCAATTATTTTTAATGAAGAATTATCTTCAATCTCTTTGCGTTCAAATTCCGTAAAACGGCTATGCGGTACATAAAATTCATCATCAAAACCGCGGAAAATTGGATTTAATTTATCTATTACTCTATGAAGATAAACTCCAGAAATTTTCTTATCAATTATATGTTTTTGAATACCATAATTATGATATAAACCGGCAAACGCAGCCCAACAAATGTATAGGACAGAAGTAACATGCTTCTTACTCCAATCCATTATTGTAGTTAATTCCTGCCAATAATCCACTTCTTCAAAATCCACTTTTTCTACAGGAGCTCCCGTGATAATAAGTCCATCATAGTTTTTATCCTTAATGTCATTAAAGTCCTTATAAAACATTTTCAGATGCTCATCAGATGTATTTTTTGAAAGATGTGACGACATTTGAATAAAGTCTATATAAACTTGAAGCGGTGTATTACTAATAAGCCTCAGCAAGTCTGTTTCTGTTTGGATTTTTAGTGGCATTAAATTGATTACACCAATATGCAAAGGACGAATATCCTGAGTCAAAGCCCTTGTATCACTCATAGCAAAAATATTTTCTTGCTTGAGTAATTCTATAGCAGGCAAATCTTGTGAAACGCGTACGGGCATATTTATTTCAATTCTTTAATTAGTTGTTTTGCAGTTTTGTTAAGTATAGGATGAACCCAATCCGGTGATATTTCATCAATCAGTTTTAGTACAAAATACCTGGATTGCAGCCTTGGATGAGGAATAATTAAACTATCACTTGAAATTATTCGATTATCAATATAAACAAGGTCAATATCAATTATTCTATCAATATATCCGCCATTACTGTCTCTATGTGGAGAATCATCTATTTCAACCTCAATTTGATGCAATTTCTCAAGTAGAGTTTGAGGAGTTGATGAAAACGAAATTTCAACCGCTTGATTCAGAAATTTATTTGGTGAATTATATCCCCAAGAATCTGTTTCAATAATACTTGAAATGCGTGAGACAGAATCTGATATTCTTGAAATTAGAGATACCGCACGACTAAGATTAGCCATGCGGTCCCCTTTATTAGTGCCAATATTAATATGTGCTATCATTAAAGAGTGCGGTTAACCTCCACTTCTTCAAATGCTTCTACAAGGTCTCCAACTTTAAGGTCATTGTATCCCACAATTGAAAGACCACAATCGTAACCAAGAGCAACTTCCTTAACGTCATCTTTGAAACGTTTAAGTGAACCCAAGTCTCCTGTGTATCTTACTATACCATCGCGGATAAGACGCACTTTACAAGAACGCTTGATTTTACCTTCACGTACCATAGCTCCTGCTATTGTACCAACTTTTGAAATATGGTAAGTTTCAAGTACTTCTGCTGTACCAACGATTTCTTCTTTTACTTCAGGAGCGAGCATACCTGCCATAGCGTCTTTTACTTCCTCTATAGCTTGATAGATGACAGAGTATAGTCGAATTTGAACTCCTTCTCGTTCAGCCTCACGACGTGCCGCAATTGACGGACGAACCTGGAAGCCAATGATAATTGCATCAGAAGCTGTTGCAAGAGTAACGTCGCTTTCAGAAATTTCACCAACCGCTTTATGAAGTACATTTACTTGAATTTCCTCTGTTGAGAGCTTGATAAGTGAATCTGAAAGAGCTTCAATAGAACCATCAACGTCACCTTTTACGATGATATTAAGTTCCTGGAAGTTACCAATAGCACGACGACGGCCAATATCTTCAAGTGTAAGCATCTTCTTGGTTCTCAAACCAAGTTCACGCTGAAGTTGCTCTCGTTTATTAGCAATTTCACGTGCTTCTTGCTCTGTATCAAGAACGTTAAATGTATCTCCTGCAGCAGGTGCACCATTAAGACCAAGGATAAGGGTCGGTTCAGATGGACCGGCTTCCTTTATTCTCTGATTACGTTCATTGAACATTGCTTTCACTTTACCGAAATGTGTACCGGCAAGAATGATATCACCTACTCTGAGTGTACCATTTTGAACAAGCACTGTTGCCACATAGCCACGACCTTTATCAAGTGAAGATTCAATTATAGAGCCAGTTGCATTTCTGTTTGGATTAGCCTTTAGGTCAAGCATTTCCGCTTCAAGCAGAACTTTTTCCATAAGTTCTTCAACCCCTATACCTTTCTTAGCAGAAATATCTTGAGACTGATACTTACCACCCCATTCTTCAACGAGATAATTCATACCTGCAAGTTCTTCCTTGATTTTATCCGGATTTGCATGCGGTTTATCTATTTTATTGATAGCAAACACCATTGGTACACCGGCAGCTGATGCATGGTTTATAGCTTCGACTGTTTGAGGCATCACGTTATCGTCAGCGGCTACAATGATAATACAAATATCCGTAACCTTTGCACCACGAGCACGCATTGCGGTAAATGCTTCGTGACCGGGGGTATCAAGGAATGTAATATGTCTTCCGTCAGGCAACTTTACATTGTATGCACCGATATGCTGAGTAATACCACCTGCTTCACCTGCAATAACGTTTGCATTACGTATGTAGTCAAGGAGAGAAGTTTTACCATGGTCAACGTGTCCCATAACTGTGACGATAGGTGGACGAGGAACAAGGTCTTCTTCTGAATCTGCAACGTCTGTAATAGCTTCGCTTACTTCAGCTGATACGTATTCTGTTTTGAATCCGAATTCTTCTGCAACAATATTGATTGTTTCAGCATCAAGACGTTGATTTATAGATACCATTACGCCAAGATTCATACAAGTTGCAATTACCTGGTTAACAGGCACGTCCATCATTGAAGCGAGGTCATTGGCAGTAACAAACTCTGTAAGTTTAAGCACTTTGCTTTCTGCCTGTTCCATTTCTAATGCTTCGCGTTCACGCTCTGCATTAGCTTCACGCTTTTCTTTACGCCACTTTACACCTTTTTTCAGACCTTTATCCTTAGATGTAAGTCTTGCAAGCGTTTCCTTTACTTGTCTTTGAACATCTTCTTCATTTACTTCGTTGTGAAGAGGACGTTTTGAACGATTATCCGGTTTTTGTTTGTCACGCTTAGAGTTTTGCTGCTGTTTTTGTGAATTATCTTTCTTAGGCTGTTGATTACCTAAGTTTTGCATTGCAGTTTTTTCAATATCAACTTTTTCTTTACCTCCTATGCGTTTACGTTTTTTCTTATCACCTGATTGTACAACTGATGCTTGAGCAGCCTTTATTCTATCATTTCTACGTTCTTCCTTAGATTTTTTCTTTGGTCTCGTAGATTGATTTATGGAATCAAGGTCAATTTTGCCAACAATATTAAGTGATGGAGTCTGTTTTTTAGATTTTGGAAGCTCGAAAATCTCTTCCTTTTCGTCTTCATTGGTATCATCAACACCTTCATCAATTGTAGTATCAGTCTCGGTAGGATTATTATCCTGTATCGGCATATCCACTGATTTTACTTCAGGAACTTTTGGTTCTTCTTTTGGCTGCTCAGTCTGTTGTGGTTCTACCACTTCTTTCTCTTTTTCTTCAGGTTTAGCATTTTGTTCTTTAGCAACAGGCTTTTCAACCTTTTGCTCAGACTTTTGCGGTTCCTGTTGTTGAGCAGGTTTGTCTTCAGTTTCAATTTTTGCTTCAACAATTACAGGAGACTTTTCTTCAACTTTTTCTTGAACAGGCTCCGGTTTGACTTCAGGTTTATTCTTAATTGGATTTCCCTGGTTGTCAAGATTTATCTTGCCCAAAATTTTAGGTTGTTGAATAGTTTCAACAGGAGCTTTCACTTCTATTGGTTCCTGTGGTACTTCCTGTTTTGCTTTTTTATTTTGTAAACGGTCTGACGAGAACTGTTCAGAGCGAGTCTTCAAGTCCTTATCATTTTTAAAATGTTTTACCAATAGTTCTACCACAGAATCATCAATTCTTGCGTTAGGACTATCTTCAACGTCTATGTTTTGTTTACGCAAAAAATCTACAACAGTTGGAAGAGCAATGTTAAGATCAGTTGCAATTTTACTTATTTTTGTTCTCGCCATGTATTTATAACAAATTCAAATTAAAAATTTAATAGTAAATTGATGAATATTTAAGAACTTGGTAGATTAATCTTCAAATTCCGCCTGAAGGATTTTTATTACATTATCAATAGTTTCTTCCTCAAGGTCAGTCTTAGTAACAAGTTCATCTCTTGGAATAGCAAGGACATTCTTAGCAGTAACACAACCGATTTCTTTAAGTTGGTCTATTACCCATTCGTCAATTTCGTCCTTAAATTCATCAAGGTAGATATCATCTTCAAATGCCTCTTCAGAATCACGATATACATCAATTTCATAACCTGTAAGCATTGATGCAAGTTTGATGTTCATACCTCCTTTACCGATGGCAAGCGAAACTTCTTCCGGACGGAGGAAAACTTCAGCTTTCTTATCTTCTTCATCAATTCTGATTGATGAAATTTTTGCAGGTGAAAGTGCACGCTGAATAAAAAGTGACGGGTTTGATGTATAGTTGATTACGTCGATATTCTCATTGCGAAGTTCCCTTACAATACCATGAATACGTGAACCTTTTACTCCCACACATGCTCCTACGGGGTCTATACGGTCATCGTAGCTTTCAACAGCAATCTTTGCTCTTTCTCCCGGGATTCGTGCTACAGCACGGATATTGATAAGTCCATCGTGAATTTCCGGCACTTCAAGTTCAAAAAGACGGCGAAGGAAAGCCTGATTGGTACGTGAAACAGTAATTTTCGGGTTGTTATTTTTGTTATCTACATTTATTATAACCGCTCTTACGGATTCTCCTTTACGGAAATAATCACTTGGAATTGCTTCGCTCTTTGGAAGAAGAAGTTCATTTTTATCATCATCAAGCAAAAGAGTTTCTTTAGACCATGTTTGATAAACTTCACCGGTTACCAATTCTCCTTCAAGGTCCTTAAATTTGGAATAGATGGCTTCTTTCTGAAGGTCAAGAATTTTTGACTGAAGTGTTTGGCGTAAGTTCAAAATTGCTCTACGACCAAATTTTGCAAAGATTATTTCTTTTGTATGTTCTTCTCCAATTTCAACTTCAGGGTCATTATCAGCCTGTGCATCGGAAAGACTTATTTGCAAATTAGGGTCTGTAACTTCCCCATCGGGAACGACTTCAAGGTTTTGAAAAATCTGAACATCTCCATTATCCGGATTCATAATCACGTCAAGATTTTCATCCGTTCCAAACATTTTTGCCAAAACATTACGGAAAGATTCTTCAAGCACACCAATCATAGTGGCTTTGTCTATTTTTTTCAGTTCTTGAAGTTCCTGAAAGAGTTGCACCATATCCGGTGCTTGTTCTTTTTTTGCCATATTGTTTATTGTATTTTATTATTTATTTATTCAAAATTTAATAAGATAACAAGCCTTTTTACAGTTATCGTATGCTATCGGCTCATCGTGTGATACTATTACCGGCTTTTTCTTTCCTTCTTCTTTCATTTTAACCGGATATTGAATAATGAAATTTTCATCATTAACACCTACCAAGATACCGGTGAGTTTTCTTCCGTCCTTTGTAAGAACTTCAATTTCATTTCCTATATTTTTCTGCCACTGTCTTTTCACCTTAAATGGTGAAGTAAGTCCTGCACTGCCCACTTCAAGTTCATAATCTTCATCGTCTCTATTGAATACGGATTCAATTTTTCTTGATATTGATGTACACATATCAATATCCATATTGTCATCACTATCAAGTTCAACAACGATGGAATTATCTTTTGAAATTGTGATATCAACTATAAAAATAGAAGTGTCTTTTATAGCATCTTCTACAGTTTGAGTGAGCAATTGTTTATCTATCATAATGAAAATTTATTACATAAAAAGAGGAAGCTACCGAGCCTCCTCTGATTCTATGCTACAAAGTTACAATTTATTTGGCATTCTGCAAAATATGAAATATTTATAAAAATAAGCAATATATAAATATAACAATATTTAACACTATTAAAATAGAATTTAACTTTAATTTACACTAATCAAATACATCTGGAAAAGCCTCTTGAACATCTTCTTTGTCCTGAAATTCGCCTAAGTATTCTTTTTCGCAAATATCAAAATTTGGAGACGGGAATGATGCTGTTTGAGAATATGGCAATGTTTTGTCTGCATATACCTTGGACATATATAAGCCGTAAATAGGCAGAGCCATTGACGCACCTTGTCCGAATGCCATTGTATTAAAGTGAATGTATCTTTCTTCACCACCTACCCAAACTCCGGAAACAAGTTGCGGTGTAAATCCCATAAACCAACCATCGGAGTTTGAATTCGTAGTACCTGTTTTACCACCCATAGGTGCAGTGATATTATACGGAGCACGTCGCACTCTATTACCTGTACCTGCATCTACAACGTTTGTCAGAATTGATACAATTTTGTAATAAGCTTTTTCACTTATAACCTCTGTATGTTTTGACGTAAATTCCGCAAGGGTGTTTCCGTTTGAATCGGAGATTGATGTAACAAAAACAGGTTCTGCCCTCATACCTTTATTAGCAAAAGCTGTATATGCTCCTACCATTTCTTTAACAGAAACCTCACAAGAGCCCAAACAAAGAGAAATTACGGGGTCAATCTTATTTGTAATGCCAAAATTGTGCATATTTCTAACTAATTGTGCCGGAGACAACTGAGCCATAAGTCTTGCAGAAATCCAGTTATTGGAATTTGTAAGTGCCCAACGCAAATCCACCATTTCCCCAACTCTTGCACTACCTGCATTTCTCGGCGACCATGGTCTGCCGTTTTCATCAGTTAATGTTGGTTGTTCATTAAGAAATTCGTCGCAAGGAGTATAGCCTTCCTCCATTGCGTATGTGTATAGGAATGGCTTAATCGTAGAGCCAATTTGACGGCGACCTGTTGAAACCATATCATACTGGAAGAAAGTGAAGTTAGGTCCGCCTACGTATGCTTTGACATATCCGGAAACCGGGTCCATAGACATAAAACCCGTTCTTAGGAAATGCTTATTATATAGAACAGAATCTTTGGGAGTCATTATGGTATCTATTACACCATCGTAAGTAAATACACGCATATCTATAGGTGTAGTAAATGCCTTTTGAATTTCAGCGTCGGAAGCACCATTCTTCTTCATTATACGATAACGGTCTGTTTGTCTTAATGCTCTATTTATCAGAGAATTTATTTGCTGCAAAGAAATTTCGTTTCTATTAGTTGTGTATGGTGCACATGCTACATTCTTCTTTTCACGGAAGAATTGCTTTTGTAGCGAACTTAAATGTTCAACAACTGCTTCTTCTGCATATCGTTGCATACGAGAATCTATAGTGGTATATATCTTCAGACCATCTATATAGATATCATATTTGCTGCCGTCTGGTTTAGGATTCTTTTCAATCCAACCATACAAAGCATTGTTTTCCCAAAGCAAAGAATCATCTACGTATTTTTGCTTTTCCCAATCAAAGTAATCTGAATAGTTGGGTTTCTTAGCTGTGAGAAAACGACGAAGTTCCTCTCGAAAATAAGGAGCAAGACCTTCTTTATGGTCAACTTTATGGAAATCCAGCTTTATTGGAAGACTGCATAACGAGTCAAGTTGACTCTTAGTTATCATATCTTCCTTATACATTTGATTTAAAACGACATTTCTTCTTTTCGTTGTAATTTCAAGTCGGCGAACAGGATTAAAATAGGATGGATTTTTAACCATTCCAACAAGCATTGCTGCTTCTTCAATATTTAATTCATTTGCATCTTTACCGAAATAGACGTATGATGCCGATTTAATTCCCACAGCATTATATAGGAAGTCAAACTGATTCAGATACATCTTGATGATTTCATCTTTTGAATAAAAACGCTCAAGTTTTACGGCTATCATCCATTCTATTGGTTTCTGAAAAGCTCTTTCAATGATATTTTCGGAAGATGGAGAATAAAGTTGCTTTGCCAACTGCTGAGTAATTGTAGATCCACCGCCGGCATTTTTTTGCTGGAGAATGAGTGTTTTTACAAGTACACGGCACATCGCTCTCAAATCAATGCCGGAATGGTCTTCAAAACGAGAGTCCTCTGTAGCAACAAGAGCCTGAATGACAAATGGAGAAATATCTTCATAGTCGGCATACACACGGTTACCGGTATTTCTGAAATACCTGCCGAGCTCTTCACCATCGCATGAATACACTACTGACGCAAATTTGTCCTGTGGATTCTTCAGCTCTTCGATTGGAGGCATATACCCAATCCAACCATTATAAATCAAAATTAAAAACAAGAAAAACAGGACAAAGAATACACCAAAACCCAACCACAAATATTTTATAACTTTAGAAGTATAGGGTGTACTTTTCTTATTGTTGTCATTATTTTTATCTTCCGACATAAAAAATCAAATATTAATATAAAGTATTGCGTGATTCTTATTTATTCTGCAAAGGTAAAAGATTTTTATTGAATATCAAACATGCGTCACCGTATGAAAGAAATCTAAAATTATTTGCCAATGCGAAATTATACATTTCTTTCCAATTTCCTTCTACGAATGCAGACACGAGCAAAAGTAGAGTGGAACGAGGCTGATGAAAATTCGTTATCATACCTTTCACAATTCGATACTCGTAGCCCGGAGCAATGATAATACGCGTGGAAGCAATGAGCTTATCAAGATTATTTTCCTCTAAAAATGCCAACACATGGCTTAATGATTTAGAAACCGATAAATTAGGGTGAGAATCATCGTATGGATACCATTGCGGTACTTCACCATTAAATTTATTTTCATAAATAAGGCAACCGATATGATAAAGTGACTCCAATGTACGAACAGAGGTCGTACCTACGGCAACAACATCTCTATTTGTCACAGCAAGTTCTTGAATAAGCGACTTATCAACAGAAATAAACTCCGAGTGCATTAGGTGTTCCCCGATATTTTCACTTTTAACGGGTTGAAAAGTCCCTGCACCTACATGCAACGTAAGTTCTCTTCTCGGTATTCCCAAATCTGAAATTTTCTTCAAAAGAGAATCTGTAAAATGCAAACCTGCCGTAGGTGCAGCCACGGAACCATCAATGTGTGAATACACGGTTTGATAGTCACGAGAATCAGAATCCTCAGTATTTCTATTCAAATATGGAGGAATAGGAATTTCACCTGCGGCTTCAATAATCTTTGCAAATGTCACTTTATTATTCCAAGAAAAACGGATAATGGAAGCATTTGCAATTTTTTCTTCTCTTTTGGCTTTTAGTAGAATGTTTTGTCCCTCAACATTGAGTTGCAATTCAAGTTCACCTTCTTTCCACTTCTTTGAATTACCAACAAAACATAGCCAACTACATGAATCTGTTGATGCAAAATTTTGTTCATAATCTCTTGGAAATGAAGGTTCAAGGCAGAATATTTCTATCAACGCACCTTCACCGACATTAGCTTTTTTATGAAATCTAAGTCGTGCATTGATTACGCGTGTATTATTATAAATAAGCATTGAGTTGCAGGGCAATAAACCCGGCAATTCAGAAAAAACGTGTTCCGTAATGGTCCCATCTGAATCATGTAACAGCAATTTGCATCCCTCTCTATTTTCCAACGGATGTTTTGCTATTCTTTCATCAGGTAAATAATAATCAAATTCTTCTATTCTTATCTCTTTAGTAGTCATCAATTTAGTCTTTTAGGAATATTTTGCCGTCTTCCAAACGTTCAACCGTGGCAAGAGAAATGATATCGTACCCTTCGGAGCGAAGCGTATCACCTCCACCTTGAAATGCTTTTTCAATAACAAAACCCATTGCTTCTATTGTGGAACCGGACTGTGCACACAAGTCAATGACTCCTCTTGCAGCATTTCCGTATGCAAGGAAATCATCAATGAAAACTATATGGTCTTCCGGTGTCAAATAATCAGCAGAAATGCTTACAGTGTAGGTTCTGTCTTTAGTAAATGAATGAACATCACGGGTGTAAAAATTATCAAGAGTTTTAGGAACTTTTTTCTTCACGAAAACTACAGGTAATTGCATAACATAGCCGAGCATTACGGCAGGGGCAATTCCTGATGCTTCTACAGTAACAATTTTGTTAATTGGTTTACCATCGAGTTTCGTGGCAAAAGCTCGAGCAATCTCCATCATGAGATTGGGGTCAAGCTGGTGGTTAAGGAAACTATCTACCTTAAGAATACCACCCGGCAGCGATTTTCCTGCCTGAAGAATACGTTGCTTTAATTTTTCCATGTTATTCGCGATAATAAATTCTTTTAACTCTTTCAGATATGGAGGTAAGTATTTCGTATGGTATGGTATCAAGTTTTTCAGCAAGCACGGTCACAGGCATGTGCTCACCGAAAATTTCTACTTTATCACCAACTGCACATTCACATTCGGTGACATCAACCATGCAAATGTCCATACAAATATTACCTATTGTTGGACACAATACTCCATTTATATAAAACATTGTATTTCCATTACCTAAATGCCTGTCAAGTCCATCTGCATACCCAATAGGTATTGTTGCTATTCGTGACTTCTTTCTTATAACGCCTTTGCGGGAGTATCCTATTGTATCTCCGGGATTCCTGTCGCTTAGAGAAATTATAGTTGAATATAACGACGACACAGGACGTAAATCTTTCTCACTGCCATCATTTATCACGGGAATACCATAAAGACCTATACCTAAACGGACAAGTTCATGTTGATATTGAGGATAGCGAATAATGCCGGCTGTATTGAGAATATGGCTTTTTATAGAATAAGTTAAAGAATCCTTTATTGTGGCAACCATCTTATCAAAAAGTGATAATTGGTGTTGCGTATATTCATTCATATTAAGGCAATCTGCTGTTGCAAGGTGCGAGAATACAGATGAAACCTTCAAGCAGTTTTGATTTGAAAGGACATCTATCAATTCAGACAAATTGTATTCCTCAAAACCAAGTCTGTGCATTCCCGTATCAAGCTTTATATGAATGGGAAAATCTTTAATATTGTTTAATTTTGCTGCTGTAATAATTTTATTTAGAATATCTATGCTATAAACTTCAGGTTCAAGTTTATAGTCAAACATAATATTAAAATTATCCGCTGCCGGATTTAATACAATAATCGGCATTGTAATTCCTGCCTTTCTAAGTTCAACCCCCTCATCTATCACAGCTACGGCAACAGCGTATGCACCTTGTGACTGAAGAGTTTTGGCAAGTTGTAGAGAACCTGCTCCATAACCCTCGGCTTTGAGCATACATATTATACCTGTTTCCTGATTGATTTTGCTCCTGAAAAAATTGTAGTTATGGACAATGTTATCAAGATTAACCTCCATAACAGTCTCGTGCTGTTTATTCTCAAGAAAAGAAATAATTTTTGAAAATTCTGATGATGGAGAACCCTTTACCAAAATAACTTCATTTTTGAAATCCGATTCGCTGTATTTGCCTAAAAAATCATTAACATCTTTAATATAATGCACTTTTATAGGCAATTTTCTTAACCATGTCTGATATTCTACATTACATTCCAGTTCTGCCTTAAATTTTTCATCCGGAATGTGCAAAAGAATAGTCATTGTTCGGTCTGCGGTAAGACGACGGGCAGCGAAATCTATCGATGGTAATAATGATTTTATGTCATTAGTAAAAGTATCATACAGAAGAACACAATTATTAACCCCGTCTATTACATCAATACGTGTATTGACTTTTTCAAATTTCTCAAATTTCTTTATGTCAAAATCGAGTCCTGACGCACATACTGCTGTCAATACAGTCATAGCATTCTCTATACTGCAATTATCCGTGAATGGCAAATTTATCTTTTCTTCTTTGCCTGCAACATTTACTTTAAGTATAGTGCTATTTATATTTGTAACTCTATCAACCAGAAATACATCAGCTTTTGTGCATAAATCAGACCATGAAAACTGACGAGTTTTATCAAAATTTTCATCTAATATCTTCTGTATATCCTTATCACTATTGTAATGATATACGATTGTATTAGCATTTAGAGCAAGTTTTAGTTTTTCCTCGGAATGGCGGTAATGACTATCAAATTCCTCTGAATGTTCATCGGTAACATTAGTGAGTACAACAATATCAGGTATTACAATATCCCTAAGCATATCCATTTCACCAGGTTTTGAAATGCCAGTTTCAATTATGGCAACTTTTGCTTCCGGATTTATGGATAGCACGGAAAGTGGTACACCTATTTGAGAGTTAAAGCTGCGAGGGCTACGGTCTGCGTAAGGTGAAAGCAAAAAATTAAGCCATTCTTTTACAACTGTTTTACCTCTACTACCGGTGATAGCTATAAACTTTGTGTTATTAAGGGTTTTACGATATTGTGTTGCTCTACGTTGTAATTCTGCAATAACTGAACTTACTTTAAGTACCTTAGCATCAATTTTATCTAACAAAAAAGGAACATCCTCTTCAATTACGAAGTCTCTGACACCACGATTATACAATTCTGCAACATACTTATGTCCATTATTTGTTTGCGTGCGTATTGCATAAAATGTAGTATTTACCGGGTCAACTACGCTCCTACTATCTATTACATTGTACTTCATTATTCAATTCGTTCTGAATTTCCAAACTTATTCTTTCTGTTTCCGCCTCAAACGATGCTCGTTCTTGTGGATTATTTGTCAAGAATTTGTGATTAAGTCTTTTTGTTAACGATTCGCACTTTTTTGCCAATGCTTTTGTATGGTCATCAAAAAAACTATTCTTAAAAATATCGTAAATATAATCCACAGCAACATCATTTGGGTGAATCATATCTGCCGCATAGAACCTATAGTCACGTAAATCGTCAATCATTATTTCGTATGCCGGGAAATAATGAACTCTGCCTGAATCAGCAAAATAATTTTGAAGTGAATTCACAAGCATAAAAAGTATGGATTTATCTACTTGACTGCGATGAAAACCATATGCTTTATACCTTATTGGACTTATCGTGAAAATTACATTTATTTTTGTATTGAAAACAAATAAATCATTGAGAATAGTTTTCCATTTTTCAACCTGCTTCTCGAGGTTTAACTGTTCTCTGACAAATAACTTATCCGGAAGTTTATGACAGTTCCCCACAATACTACCATTCTCAATAAGACGGAAAACCGTAGCACTTCCAAAAGTGATAATTAATGTTGAAGCACATTTTAGTTTAGAGTTTGCAGAAATAGTCGCATCTTCAATTTTTTTAATAATTTTTTCTTTTTCAACATCTGAAAAAGATGAGTGGTGGTCATATGAATGATAAAGACCGTTGTAAAAAAATATTCGATTTTTATCTACAGGACTATTAGTCATTACTGCAACTAACTGAGTAGCCAAGCTGTCTGGGTTATAAAGCGTGCCCCATGGATTTATAGTGACATCAAACATAGCATTCTGCAATTTTTTGCCCATATTTTCTGTAAAACAAGACCCCATCATCACCACCGGCATTGAATGGCTGATGAGAGGATAATTGCAATCTGCTACTATTTGAGTTCTAAATTCCATTATCAATAGATATAGTCAATACTCAAAACTTGAAATTCCGTTCTGCGGTTTATTTGGTCTGCAGCATCTTTATCTTCATCGCTTAGCGTTTCAATAAACTCCTGTGTCAACTCTGTACCTTCCGGGAACTGCGGATATTCACGATTCAGTTTTTTTGTAATTACCTTAGGACGTGATTTTCCATAACCTTGGGCTTGAAGCCTGTCTTTTGATATGCCTACAGAAATCAAGTAATCTATGACAGACTGTGCTCTACGTTGTGAAAGATTCATATTATACGCATCTCCACCATGACGGTCCGTATGCGACGCCATTTCAATAGTGATGTTCGGATTGTCACGCATTATTTGTGCCATTTCATCAAGAGCAGCACAACTTTCAGGACGCAATGTCGCTTTGTCGTAATCATAAAAAATATTTTCTATAACTACCGGCTTATTGATAGATGCAAGTATAAAGTCTATATAATATTCTGCATCTTCTTCCGCACTATCCGCAGTAAATTCTTGTTTTCCATTCAGATAGCCTTTTGCTCCTGCCATCATAACGTATGAAACTCCCCTGTTTAGAGGAAAACGGAAACTTCCATCATTGCGAGCGACCTCTTTTTGGTTTGAACCATCATTTCCCACTATTCTTATCACTGCATTGGGCACGGGTTCTTCATCTTTATCAAGGACCCAACCGGATATCATGATTTTGAGTTCCGGCAGCTCAAAGGAATATATATGGTCATAACCTCTACCATCACCTCTATTACTGCTGAAAAAGCCATACTCACCTTTACCGAATGTGATTCCAAAATCATCAGCAGAGGAGTTTATTGGCTGCCCCATATTTTCAATATGCCAACCTCCGGATTGAGTTTTTCTTGCACGGAAAATATCCAATCCGCCATATCCCGGTCTGCCGTTTGATGAATAGTAGAGCAGGCTGTCTTCTCGGACGTATGGAAAAACGTCATCACCGGGAGTATTGATAAATTCTCCAAGGTTTTCAAGAGTGCCTTGACGCTCTTTTAAGTTTACTCGCCAAATATCTTTTCCACCGCTTCCTCCGGGCATATCAGATGAAAAATAAAGCCAATTACCATCAGGTGAAACAGACGGATGTCCGTATGCAGAAAGAGTATCTGCGGTAATCTCAAATTTTACGGGTGCACTCCACTGAGCATCGCTGCGTGTAGATGTATAAATCTCAACAGATGTAGATGCATTAGGTTCTCTTCTTGCTTTCGTAAGATACATAGTAGTGCCGTCCGGAGAAAAAGAGACGATTCCTTCGTCAAATTCAGAATTCAGTTCTCCTTCAACCGGTTCAGGTTTTTGCCATTCACCATTTTCATCTTTTGAAGAAAACCAGATATCACCTTTCTTCATACCCGTGATTTCACTTTTCTTATCACCTGTTACTTTTTCAGATGTTGTAGTGAAATATAACTTATCACAATCTTTGTCAAAAAAGATAGGTGCATAGTCGCTACGTCTTGAATTGAAAAGCTTTGCATTTTTTACAATGTAACGAGTTCTTTCCCCTTTGTTTTTAAGTGCATCTTTACAACCGTAAATGCCATTTTGTGCAAGTTTTCTATTCTTATCATTATTTGCGGATAATCTGCAACTCAAATATTTTTTATATGCATCTATTGCTGCAGAATATTTTCCTTCTCCTTGAAGAGATTTTCCTAAAAGTAAAAATGCTGTACTATCTTCGTATTCATACCTTATTGCATTCTGAAAAGCAGCAGATGCTCTTGCACTTTGGTTCAACTTATCATAGCAGAGTCCCATTTTGTATGCAACTTCTCCCCTCTGCTTTCTTTCTTCACGTTTTGTAAGCTTATTATATACTTTACGATATGTTTTAGAGGCATCAAAGTATTCTCCACGTTCGTATTGCTCATCAGCAGTTGCAAGTTTTGCACCACCGCACGAAGTGACCAATAAGACAAAAAAGAAAGAATAAAAAAATGTAAAACCTTTTCTTAACATTTATATCGGCGTTAAATTATTCTACAAAATTACGATTTTTCCAGCATTCGACAATAAAATGCTGGAAAAATAAAATGACAAAACAAACTGAAAATTCATTTTTTACTCATATTCATCTTTCTATCGCTCATTATTTCAGACAAATTATCTATTGCCCACTTAATAACAGGACGACATACTTCTATAAAAGAATGTCCTCGTGCAGTTAAATTATACTCTACCCTTGGTGGTACTTCTGCATATACAACACGAGAAATATAACCATCTTCCTCAAGCATTCTCAATGTTGAAGTGAGAATTTTTTGAGATATATCCGGTATCCCTTTTTTTATTACAGAAAAACGCAAAGGCGTATTTTCGGATTTGCTTAATTCATGCAAAACGAGCAAAGACCACTTATCCCCTACTCTTGCCAATACATTTCTAACAGGGCAAAAAGGGAATACAATTTCATTCAAATCTTTAGGCATATTTATATCCATATAAATAAAAACGAAAAGGATAAGGTTTTATTACCTACCCTTTCCGTTTTTTACAAACCCTGCAATACCGAAAATTTATTAAATAATTTCCAAACTATTTTATTGTAAAATTATTCCATCTGTCATTGTATATTGCTCAAGTGAACCTGCTTTGGATTGAATACAGATATATGAAAACACGCCTTTACCGGTGTTTCTGTTAGTACGTACAACTTCCGGAGCAATTCTAATCACATCTCCTGATGCTACTTCATAATCTTTTCCATCTAAAGTGAATACACCTTTTCCTTTAACGATAATATACACCTCCTCATTTTGTTTATGTTTGTGATTGAATGGCACACACTGTCCTTCTGATAAGGAACCGAACGAAATTTCCACCCCCGTAGTTTCCACAACGTCCTTAACGAATATTTTTCCTTCAAAATCTCTTAAATCTCCAAGTGAAGCGATGGCATAACCGGCTTCTTTTGTTTTTAATTGTAATTCACTCATAATTATATTATATTTGATTGTTTATAATTTTAATACAAAGTTAGATAATTGAGAAACTCTTTTGCAATACGGCACTTATTCAGCACTTAGTTTCAAAAATGTTACTAATATTGAAACTCAACAAGTTATAAAAACAGCATTAACTTATTTTATAATTCAGAAAAAATTAATTTTGATAAAAATCAAATTGGCACAAGTTTTGCCTATAGTCAAATAGAAACTTGAATAACAAAACAAACAATTATATACTATGAATTTTAACAATTTCACAACAAAGTCACAAGAGGTTATCCAACGAGCTATTAGTATGACTCGTCAGGCTAATCAGCAACAGATTGAGCCTGTTCACCTTCTTAAGGCAATAATTACCGAAGGTGAATCTGTTGTCAAATTTATTTTTCAAAAAACAGGTATTAGTACATCAAACATTTCCGCCAAAGTTGATGAAGAAATTCGCCGACTTCCTAAAGTAGATGGAGGAGACCAATATTTCAGCAGAGATACGGACAGTGTGTTTGATAAAGCTGTTGATATTTCTCAGAAACAAGGCGATTCTTTCGTATCTATTGAAATATTGCTTCAAGCGTTGTTTAATGTAAATTCCACTGCATCAAAGATTTTGAAAGATGCAGGTCTTACTTGCGATGACTTAAATTCCGCCATTTCAGAACTTCGTAAAGGCAAAAACGTTACAGACCAAAGTGCCGAAGAAACATACAACGCACTTTCCAAATATGCAATTAACCTTTGTGAACGAGCAAGACTCGGAAAACTTGACCCCGTAATTGGTAGAGACGAAGAAATACGTCGTGTTTTACAAATTTTGAGCCGACGTACAAAAAACAACCCTATGCTTGTAGGTGAACCGGGTACCGGTAAAACGGCAATAGCGGAAGGACTTGCACAAAGAATTGTTCGTGGTGATGTCCCTGAAAACTTGAAGTCCAAACAAGTTTTCTCACTTGATATGGGTGCACTTATAGCAGGTGCCAAATACAAAGGTGAATTTGAGGAAAGACTTAAAGCTATTGTCAACGAAGTAACTCAAAGTGATGGCGAAATCATTCTTTTTATTGATGAAATCCATACCCTTGTAGGTGCCGGAAAAGGTGAAGGTGCTATGGACGCAGCAAATATACTTAAACCGGCCTTGGCACGAGGTGAACTCCGCAGTATTGGTGCTACAACTCTTGATGAATACCAAAAATATTTTGAGCAAGATAAAGCACTTGAACGTCGTTTTCAAAAAGTGATGATCGATGAACCGGACACAGCAAGTGCTATAGCAATTCTTCGTGGATTGAAAGAAAGATATGAGAATCACCATAAGGTTCGTATTCGCGATGAGGCAATTATTGCGGCAGTACAACTTTCAGAAAGGTACATCACAGACAGATTTCTGCCCGATAAAGCTATTGACTTGATAGACGAAGCTGCTTCAAAACTCCGTATTGAAATGGACTCTTTGCCGGTAGAACTTGACGACATAAAACGCGACATCGCTCAAAAAGAAATTGAACGTGCAGCGATTATGCGTGAAGGTGAAAGCGAGAAAGTGGCTGATATTGAAAAAGAATTGTCAAAAATGCGTGAAACCGAAACGGAACTTACCGCTAAGTGGAAAGCTGAGAAAGAATTGTTGAACAAAATTCAGCAAAAAAAGAGCGATATTGAGCAATTGAAGTTTGAAGCAGAGCGTGCGGAGCGTGACGGTGACTATGCAAAAGTGGCAGAAATCCGTTACTCAAAAATCATGCAGGAACAAAAAGAAATCACGGAATATCAGGCAAAACTACACGAAATGCAAGGAGAAAATCCACTTATTAAGGAAGAAGTTGATGCTGAAGATATTGCGGAAATAGTATCTCATTGGACAGGAATTCCCGTTAACAAAATGGTACAAAGCGAAAAAGATAAGCTCCTTCACCTTGAAGAAGAACTACACAAACGTGTAATTGGTCAGGACGAAGCCATCTCTGCTATGGCAGATGCCGTAAGACGAAGCCGTGCAGGGCTTAACGACCCACGTAGGCCTATCGGTTCATTTATCTTCCTTGGTACTACAGGTGTAGGTAAAACAGAACTTGCAAAGGCTCTTGCTGAATACCTCTTTGACGATGAAAATATGATTACTCGAATAGATATGAGCGAATATCAAGAGAAACATTCAGTCAGCAGGCTTGTAGGAGCACCTCCGGGATACGTTGGTTACGATGAAGGTGGGCAACTTACAGAAGCAGTAAGACGTAAACCATATTCTGTTGTGCTCTTTGACGAAATTGAAAAGGCTCACCCTGACGTTTTCAACATTCTTCTACAAGTGCTTGATGACGGTAGGCTTACTGATAATAAAGGCAGACTAGTCAACTTCAAAAACACTATCATAATTATGACCTCAAATATGGGTAGTAATGTAATACGTGAGAACTTTGAGAAGATTACAAAAGAAAACAGCCGTCAAATAATTGACCAAACTAAAGACGAAGTTCTTGAGATGCTAAAGCAGAATATCCGTCCCGAATTCTTGAACCGTATTGACGAAATAATTATGTTCACTCCGCTTAATAAAGAGCAGATTTATGATATCGTCAAACTGCAAATGAACTCCGTGAAGAAGATGATTGCCACAAATGGCATTACATTGGATATTACTCCTGCCGCTATTCAGTATCTTGCTGACGAAGGTTATGACCCCACATTCGGAGCAAGACCTGTTAAACGTGTTATCCACAGGGAAATATTGAATAGATTATCTAAAGATATACTCGCTCAAAATGTAGATAAAGACAAACCTATACTTATTGATTTTGATGGTAAGAAATTGGTTTTCAAGAATTAACATTTAATAATATTATTGAGATACAGAGTTTGTGGAGTAAGATGCAAACTCTGTATTTTTATTTTTTTTAAATCTTCATCAAAATGAACTGCATCTCCAAAAGTTAGACAAAAACTTTTGGAGTGCAGTTTGTTTATGAAAAGGACATTCACAGAGAAGCTCAATATAGTAAGCCAAGCACTCTCTGGGGTATCCCAGAGACGATTGTGTGCACAGTACCATCTTGGGCAGCATTACTTAGAAAATCTGATAGACCGTTATCGCAAATATGGTGAAGAAGGACTGTATCGCAAGGCTCAGAATAAGATTTCGTCAGACTTTAAAGTAAAGTTAGTACGCGATTTTATTAAAAAAGGAGTATCTTTGCGTCAGATTTGCAATGAGAATGAAATTAGCAGAACGGCTTTTGAGTCCTGGGTGCACAAAGCGCACTCCAATGAATATGATTCATTGCGAGCAATTAAACGACGAGGACGACCACCCAAAGATATGGCACGACCAAAGAAAAGAGAACCGCAAACAGAACTGGGGAAACTGAAGAAACAAAACTATTCCTCCCATGTAATTAACTCCCGATTAAGGGGAATCAAATACTGTGAACCACGCTCACCTGTTATGATATAGTTGTTTGCAAGATGCTCGTCGAATTTCTCAACAAACGATTTCCTGATACGGGCAATATTCTCGTTGAGCGCATTACCCAAAGGATTGACAACTTTGGTAATAGTGAGATTGAGGCGGACTTCGTCAGTATTGGGGCGTAGCTGCTTATATATATTGAGAAGTTCATTGTAATAATCTTGCATGTGTTTGTAAATAATCCCTTCGGGATAGCGTAAATATAGGAAATAGATGGCCTTGGGCAAAGCACCCATTTCAATCTCCATATCATTGTAGTCTGGAAGGAAAATGCGATAGTCAGGAGTAATGACCATACGAGACAACGGTTCCTGTTTGTCGATAAACTCGTGTATCGCCATCAAAGAAACACCTTCAAGTCTGAGTTTCTGAACGGTCATGCGAAGTTCACGTAGGACTTTTGCTGTTTCAATAAGGCTTTGTTCCTCAGCTAATTCTTCTTCCGTTTTCTCAGAGGCTGTGCTTTCATCTGACACTTCAATGCTTTTGTCTTCATTCAAGCTGAAGTGCCTTAAAATCCGCCCCCACATTCCTGGTTTATTGCTGGATGCTTTTGGCTTTCTACGAGCTTCCCTCTCTTCTTCAAACCATTCATCAGAAGAAGGAACAGCAGACGGACTAAGCATTTGCATTTCACAGGATCTGCTATCTTCGATGTCCATTCTTGAATAACAAGCCGATTCTGCTTCGAAGCGTTCTGCATGACTGCGTAATATTTCCTGGTAAAAAGCTTCACGCCTTTCCATGACCAAACGCATCAAGTCTTCAAGAAATTTAGATTGCGTAATGTCTATGTCCGACAGCAGTACTTGCAAAAATCTGATATCACCACCATATCCACTCTGCACCCCCTCAAAGACAAACGACGGCTTCAGGTTCTTCCGTATATCATCATCTAAGATATATGGAACGAATGCATTACTTCTTACTTCCGTAACAAGAAATTTGGGAGATAGGTAAGGAGCATAGTACCTGACCTTTGCCTCAATATCATGCTCCCTTAGCAAGTATGGCAGATAGTAGAAATCCATGCCTATATCGGCAAACATGGATTTCAAATCAAAATAGTTACTGCGGATGAAATTATTAGCATCCGAATCATAGCCATTCTCAATGTAGAACACCTGATTGTGATCTGGACGGAATGGTAATTCCTTGAATAGTATTTCGTTCACTGCCATTACTTTGTTCTTGTTTGTGCGCCAGCAAGGAAATCCTTGCCAGCGCAGTTGTTATTATGTCATTTCTTGCCAAATAGCTTATCCAGTAAACCATTCTTCTTTGGTTCTGGTTCTTGTGGCCTAACTACAGGCTCGTCATCATCTGCAAAATAGTCGTTGCTTTCGACCATTGACGCACATGGGGATGTCATTTCACAGCACATCTTACTGTAGAACTTACTACGGCTGCGGCGTTCCTTCTCGAACATGGCTTGCGTCTCTTCTGCATTTGCAGAAAAACGGAGCGAGTTCTGTACGCCAATTTCTCCAGCTATTTTCTCCACATCCTGATCTGCTCCGATGTAGGTGAATGTCCATCCCATCTGACGGAGTTCCTGGACGAGTGACTTTATCTGGTGGCCGCTCCATGTGCGAGATGAGTTCTCATAACCATCAGTAATGACAGTGACAAGAACACGGTCGCCGTGAGTGACCTTCTGTTGGAGTTCGCTGATGCACGTTCCCATAGCGTCATAGAGTGCAGTACATCCAAGTAGGGGATAGTCTTCCTTGGTGATGTTACGGGCTTCTGCAATGGGCTTTGCAGAATAGATGCGGTTGAGGAAGTGCTCACCTGCACTGAATGAAGCAAGCGTTACATGCTGCTGAAGTTCTGGGTGCTCCTCCTGTGCCATACGGATGGTAGCTAGAGTTTCATTAACACCTGAGAGAGCCTGTGAATAGATAGACTCCATAGAGCCTGAAGCGTCGAGAATAACGAGGTTGTAAATCTTCTGAGTTTTCATAATTCTGTGATTAAAATGTTGAACTTCTTGTTGTTTGATGGTGCAAAGTTACATAGCTTTTACCACCACGCCAAGAAAAAACATTTTGCAAGACTTGCAAAACAGAATCCTTCACGTCTATAACCAACCATCTACATTTTCAAGTTATCTTTCAAAGGTGATTCAGCCATTGTTATTGCCAGTATCTTGTTTCAAGATAGTTATATAAATCTTGATGTGTTTCATTTAAGGGCTGCATCAATTGCTTGGGACTCACGAGGACAAACTTACCGTTGTCTTTCAAGCCTTTCTTTAAGAGATATTGATAAATGGCAGTTTCAAGCATAGCCTCGTACTTCATTCTCCGATCGGTATCGCCCTTCTCACTTTTATCTTTGCTGCTTTGAAGAGGATAATTGAGTGTAAACTGACTAATTGAGTGCTTGAAGTCATCGATTACACGTATTTTTTCTGCTGATAAAGCTACCCAAGAATAATTCTCTATAAACCAAAGGACTCTCAACAAAAATCTGTTATAATGTTTCTGCTGATTATTACTTACTTTCTCGTCTGAGGAAAATGTGGGATTATCCCAATCAATGATAACATTGTTGATGTCACAGAAAAACATTCTTAGACAGAATACCCACCCCTCAAAAGCCGATGCATCATTTTGCATATTCTGGATGACACCATCCCTGTCAAGCTTTATATAGAGAGTGCTACCCATTATGCTCATATTCATCTTTGAGGGTAGTTCCGCATAATATACCTTGTCTTTCAAGGCTTTCAATATCTTATCCTTATCCTTATTGCTCATGTTCGTTGTATCGTTTGACAATTATGCAAACCCGACTCCACCTTACGATTATTAATAGTCCAAGTCAGACAATTCAATGCCCCACCTGAATTATTTTCGTCATTCATATTCTCAACAATAGAAGTCATATCTACTCAATCTCTATGGCAAAGCACCCAAAGCTGGTTCTCAGCCAGAACTAACAAGCTCGCAGTTGTGCATACATTCCTATTTCTCACGGACGTATGCTTGACGATCTTCTCTTGTTGATGTCTCTATATCCGGAGGTGTCATACTTTATAATTCTCTGATTAAATGTTTGATTGCTGCATTAGGATGATACCACATCATGCGAGGACCGGCATAACGCATGGCTTCACGCATCTTTTCCTTCATGTCAGGCTTATAGCAATGGATAGGACACTTCTTGCAAGTCGGTTTTTTCTCTCCGAATTTGCAATGATCAAGACGAGTATAGGCATAGTCAAGAAGGGTAGAGCACTCTTTGCAAAG
>SAMEA3663271__coassemble_198_pt1 | contig 27632 bp, 28 predicted proteins | sample SAMEA3663271__metabat2_low_PE_018 | metagenome-assembled genome bin SAMEA3663271 (sample SAMEA3663271) | pig gut metagenome | biome: pig gut; feature: pig-associated habitat; material: faeces | place: China | collected 2013
TCTTTCTATAACTGGATAGTGTTTAACCTGTCCAACTTTTTGGGGTCACTTCAAAATTCGGACAGCCTATTTTGTTATCGTATTGTTGATTACCTATTCCGTGTAAAATTCAATTATGCGTTTAATACTTCTAACGCAAACAGGACAAAAGTAATCAACTTTATTGCTTCTCATACGACATTCATCTAAAGGACGATAAATTCCTTTAGAACAATAACCGGCACCCTCATAAACACCAACAACAAATTCATTCTCTTTGCATACTGGAGTAGGTATAAGGGTGTTTTTATCAATCATATCACTCCATTTGGAATTGAAGTTTACAAGAGTGGTTATATTTTGTTCCCATGGTTCAATATCCAAAGGATACATTGCGTCCAAAACATCTCCATTTTCATAGAAATATTCGTCTGCCAAACCACCAAAACTGTGTCCGAATTCATGAGTTACTACCGGCCAAAAATATTTATTTCTGGCTGTTGTTAAAGTGTATGAATTGTAAATGCCTCCACCGCCATATTGTTCTGTGTTAGCTAATACTATTATATGTTCGTAAGGGACATTCATTAGCGCATCGTGAATTAAAGATGTGAAAGAGGTAGTGAGGTATCTTTTTGCATAAAACGTATCGTAGTTTGAACTAAAGCAGGTGTTCTTCCATTCTCCTTCAGATGGACTTGTGATGCCTGAATCCTCAGACAAAGTTGCAACTGCTATAAAATTGAATCTGTCTTGCATACTTTTGAATGGTTCATGACTGACAATGCTTTGAACTGCACGCCCGGCATGAACATAAAAAGAATCCGTCTCCTCCTTTGTGTATCCTTCACCAACTATTGCTACATCTATTTTTTCTTTAGGAGAACCTGAATATAGAATGTATTTATAGCTGTAAGGATTATTGGAGTGAGGCCTTTTTATGAGAATATCATTAGGCCTATATTTATTGATGGATTTTGCACATATTTCACCTCTGTGATTGTAAATTTCAATTTCTATTGTGGCTGATTTCTTTGGCATTGGCACAAGGACAGTATGCTCCATTGATACATTATCTGTAATGGATTCTTCCGTATCAAGCCATTCAAGAAAAAGAGAGGAAAAAGAGTTATTGAAAATCACGTTACCGGTTTCTTTATCTATAACACGAATAGCGCCATTCCCTTTTAATGGAATTTCGGGGAGGTGCTTTCTTTTGCCATACCAATTATCTGTCGCGACTTTAGATTTAAGTCCAATTGTTTGGTACTTGGCATTCCCGGAAAAAGTATAGTCAAGGCGGAGAGTGCTGTCTGAAAAGAATTTATCAAATTCAATGTCGGTTTGTGCATAAACTGTACTCGCTAATGATGTCAATAGCGAGAAACATAAAAATTTAATGTTCATTATTATATCAAATATTTTATTGTATTATATAGTTTGGGAGATGAAACGAGTATGGAATAATTACGATTTTCACGTATTGGGGAAACAATAGCACCTGCTTCAGTTGCAATCAAAGTGGCTGCCGCTATGTCCCATATATGCAAGTTGAGTTCCCAATAGGCATCAAGAATACCTGCTGCAACATAGCAAATATCCACTGCGGCAGCACCCATTCTGCGGAATGCTCTTACTTTAGGTATTACGTTAACCGCAGAGGATATATTATTATCTGGATTCTCTTTTCTGTCAACGGGGAATCCTGTGGAAACAGATGCTAATTCAATTTTTTCATTGTCTTTAACCGTAATTTTTTCATCATTCAGATATGCGCCTTGTCCTTTGATTGAATAGAACAGTTCATTAAGATATGGAAGGAATACAACTCCCAAAACTGTTTCTCCTTTTCTTTGCAATGCGATAGATACGGCAAAAATCGGGAGACCTGCGCTAAAGTTTGCAGTTCCATCAAGAGGGTCTATTATCCATTGATACTCAGCATTGTTGTGTTGTATCTCTCCGGATTCTTCCGAAATGATATCATGTAACGGATATTTAGCTTTAATGCTTTCAGATATCAAAGCATCAGATTCTTTATCTGCCACAGTGACAACGTCATAATCGTTATACTTCGTGTCTATAACAAGGGCACGATTACGGAAATACTTTAATTGTATTGCTCCCGCTTGTCGTGCCCATGACACTGCATCTAACAAAAAAGTGTCAAGCATCATTGTAAAAAAGTAAATTACTTTTTGTCTGTGATAGGTAATTGACGTTTAAACAATTCTTTGAAAGATATAATTGTTTCGCTACGACCTAAGTCGAGAGAATGTAGCTTATGATGAATCACGTCATAAAGGTCTTCGTTGTTTTTTGCGTAAACCTTGAGAAGGATATCATATTGACCTGTAGTTAGGTGACATTCCACAACTTCCGGTATGTTTTGCAAATTTTCCACAATATCATCAAATCTTTTAGGGTCTTTAATATAGATTCCGAGATATGCACATGTTTCATACCCAAGTGATTCCGGTGCAATGATGGTATTAGAGCCTTTGATAATGCCAATATTTTGTAATTTGCCGATACGTTGATGAACGGCTGCACCTGAAACCCCGGTTTCTCTTGCAATTTCGAGATACGGCTTACGTGCATTTTCAGAAAGCATTTGCAGAATTTGAATGTCAAGAGAGTCTAATTGTTGTAACATAATATGGTGTTTGTTTTTAATTTGATTATTTTTCTTGAATTGCAAAGTTACATTATTTTTGTCTATTTTCAAACAAATATCTCTTTTTTAACGAATATTTTGTAATTAAAACGGGATATTTTCCGTAAATTTGCATAATTTTTATGGTATAATGGCTCAAATATATTTATATAAAGTAATTAATTGTAACGATGATGTTTTGAATGATATTAGTTCTCTATATCATTCTGCATTTCCTATAGAAGAAAGACGTCCATGGTGTAATATTCTTAAACATATTAAGGATTCAACGCAATTTTCAATGTATGCAGTGAAAGATATGAATAATTCATTTGTAGGTTTTATTACTACGTGGACGTTTCCTGAAGCAATCTATATAGAGCATTTTGCTGTGAGCAAGTCAATGAGGGGTAGCGGTTATGGAACAGATATAATAAAGCATTTTTTCTCAGAGAGTAATAATATCATTCTTGAGGTTGAGCTTCCGGGCTCAAATGAAATGGCTGATAAACGTATTTCTTTTTATGAGAAAAATGGATTTAAATCTTTACCTGACATACCTTACATACAACCTCCATATAGTCCGGAGTTGGAATCATTGCCTATGATGCTTATGGTGAAACACGATTTTCAAAATATAGTATCTTTTATAAATGATTTTCAAGATTTAGTTTATAACAAATCATTATTGATGTAAATATGAAAAATGTCACATATGTTGTAGTATTATTTTTTATGGGTGTCTTTTTACAATCTTGTTCTTACACAAAAACCGAAAAAGACAAAATTGATGTGATTGTTAGTATTCCACCTGAAGCATTTATTGTTAAAGCAATAGCGGCAGATTTAGTTAATATAAATTGCGTAATGGAAAACGGAAATAATCCGGAAAGTTTTGAACCGTCTGTAAATCAGATTCTTAAACTTTCTCAAAGTGATATTTATTTTGCTATAGGACTTTTGGATTTTGAGCGTAAACTTATTGAGAATTCAAAAAGTAATTCCACGAAGGTCTATCTTTTCTCTGATAGCATCAAGCTCCTTTACGGAACTCACGGAAAATGTCCGTATGGACATCATCACCATACCTCCGATGCAGACCCTCATCTTTGGACTACTGTCACAAACTTAAAGTCAATGTCACGGATTATATACAATGCTTTAATTGACATTGATTCAAAAAACAGTAAAGATTATACTGTAAATTACAATATTTTGATTTCACAACTTGACTCTTTGGATTTATATATAAAATCTGCAGCAGATAAGGTTGGTTCAAAATCATTCATAGTATGGCATCCATCTTTGAGCTATTTTGCAAAAGAGTATGGATACAATCAAATTTCAATTGGCAATGACCATAAAGAACAATCTATAAGCCGTTTAATAGAGAATATCTCTGAAGCTACAAGACAAAACGCCCATGTTTTCTTTTATCAGAAAGATTTTGACCAATCTCAGGCTTTGACCGCAAATGAAAAAATTGACGCTCGTTTTGTGGAAATAAACACGATGAATGAGAATATTATTGAAGAATTGAAATATATTTCTGATGAACTCACAAGACAATAAAATAATAGAACTTGAAAATGTTACTGTTCAATGGGGGGATAAACCGATATTGAATAATATTTCATTCTCCGTTTGCAATGGAGACTTTATTGCAATCACCGGACCAAATGGAGGTGGAAAAACTACTTTGCTGAAGACGATACTTAAACTTATTTCACCGACATCAGGCACGGTTAATTATTTCAAAAAATTGATAATAGGCTATTTGCCTCAAAAAAACATGATTGACAGTCATTTTCCTGTAACACTTAAAGAACTTATTGCCTCAGGTTTATTGTCAAGCAAATTGTCTGATGAAGAAAAAAGTGTTAGAGTAGGGGAAATGCTTAAACTCATAAAATTAGAAGAATTTGCCAACAATCCTATCGGCACTCTTTCCGGAGGACAGTTACAAAGAGGACTACTTGGCAGAGCCATCATTTCTGACCCTGAGTTAATCGTTTTAGATGAGCCACTTAGCTATATAGACAAGCATTTTGAAGCTGATATCTATGAAATACTTGAAACTTTATCTCGAAAGGCTACAATAATTCTTGTCTCACATGAAATGACCACTATATCTACTATGGCTAACCGTCATTTGATTGTGGATAAAACCATTCACGAATGTACAGCATCCCATCACTATGTACATTCTGATTGTGACTAAAAATTAGTTTTTAAATATTTGGCACAATAATTGTATAAGCAGTTATTGTAATAAACAATTTATATGGATACAGAATATTCAAAAGACTTACAACTTGTATTAAATCGTAGCAGGAGAGAAGCTATGCGTCTTAACAACAATTCAGTTTCTCCTGCTCACTTATTGCTTGCAATACTTGCAGATACTCATGGAAAGGGTTCTATGATTATTGAATCAGCTGTAAAAGGTGTTGATTTATACAATTTGCGTACGGGACTGTCTGAGTTTCTTGTTAATAGAGAGAGGCAAGGTGGAGAAATTACAATTAGCGAATTAGCTTCAAGAGTTATAAAACTTTCTGTTTTGGAAGCACGTTTGTTACGCAAACAAGTTGTTGATGTTGAACATCTCCTTTTGGCAATTTTTCATAACTCCGAAGTAAAAACTATGCCATATATGCAGCCTTTTTTTGCGGCAGGAGTCAACTATGAAACACTGCTGAATTGTGTCAAGTATATGTTAGATGATATGTTAAGTTCTGATAATCCGTCAGAACCATCAAACCCTGATTCGCCAATGGATTTTGAAGAAGATGATGATTTTGATTCTGATGATATTGATGGGCAAAATTTCAAATCGGATTTAAACAATTCATCAGCTGCAACTTCAAAAACTACCGGAACAACTCCTCTTCTTGATAAATATGGGAGGGATATGACCAAAATTGCTGAAGAAGGCAATTTAGACCCTGTTGTCGGGCGTGAAGTGGAAATTGAACGTCTTGCTCAAATATTAAGTAGGAGAAAGAAAAATAATCCTGTTTTGATAGGAGAACCGGGAGTCGGCAAATCTGCTATTGTAGAGGGGCTTGCTTCCAGAATTGTGCAGAAGAGAGTACCACGCATTCTGTACGATAAGCGTGTTATATCTCTTGATATGGCCTCTATTGTAGCCGGCACTAAATATCGGGGACAGTTTGAAGAACGTATTAAAGGTATATTGAACGAACTGTCAAGGAATAAAGACGTAATTCTATTCATAGATGAACTGCATACCATTGTGGGTGCCGGTAATGCTGCCGGCTCAATGGATGCTGCAAATCTTCTAAAACCGGCACTTGCTCGCGGTGAAGTTCAGTGCATTGGTGCTACCACTCATGATGAATACCGTAAAAACATTGAAAAGGATGGTGCTCTTGAGCGTCGTTTCCAGAAAGTAGTGGTTGAACCTACAACTGCTGAAGAAACTCTTGAAATTTTGAAGAATATTAAGGATAAATATGAGGAACATCATCGTGTATTATACACAGATGAAGCTCTTGAATCTTGTGTGAAACTTACAGAACGATATATTTCTGATAGAAATTTTCCGGACAAAGCTATTGATGCTTTAGATGAGGCAGGTTCACGTGCACATATTACAAGTGTTACAGTTCCGAATAATATACTTAAATTGGAAGCTGATGTTAAACAACTTGACTTCCTTAAGCTTAAAGCTGCTTCCGAACAGGATTTTGAAAGAGCCGCTTCCTTACGTGATAAAGAACAACAGACAAAAATACAATTAGCCGAGGCTCAAAAAGACTGGGAACTTCAGCTTGATTCACAAAGAGTTACAGTGAATGAGGACAAAGTTGCGGAAGTGGTTGCAATGATGACAGGAGTGCCTGTTCAACGTATAGCACAAGCTGAAGGTGCAAGATTAAAGCAAATGTTACCGGATTTGAAGTCAAAAATTATCGGCCAAGATGCTGCTATTGAAAAAGTAGTAAGAGCTATCCAAAGAAATAGAGTTGGCTTAAAAGACCCGAATAAACCTATAGGTACATTTATGTTCCTTGGACCGACAGGTGTTGGTAAAACACATCTTGCAAAGCAACTCTCTGAATATTTATTTGATTCTTCTGATGCACTTATTAGAATAGATATGAGTGAATACATGGAAAAATTCACTGTTTCACGTCTCGTTGGTGCACCTCCGGGTTATGTGGGATACGAAGAAGGTGGACAACTTACTGAAAAAGTGCGTCGCAGACCGTATTCCGTAGTCCTTTTAGATGAAATAGAAAAAGCTCACCCGGATGTGTTTAATATCCTTCTCCAAGTTATGGATGAGGGACGGCTTACTGATAGCTTGGGCAGAAGAATTGATTTTAAGAACACTCTTATCATAATGACGTCTAACATAGGAGCACGTCAACTTAAAGATTTTGGCTCCGGTGTTGGTTTCGCAACTCCGTCTGTAGAAGATAAAGCATATAGTCACGGAATCCTGCAAAAAGCATTAAATAAAGCATTTGCACCGGAATTTCTGAATCGTATTGATGATATTGTGATGTTTGATTCATTAGATAAAGAATCAATCTTTAAAATTATTGATATTGAACTTAATGGATTCCTTAAACGATTTGCTTCATTAGGCTACAAGCTCACTATTTCTCAAGATGCTAAAGAATTTATTTCAGAAAAAGGCTATGACCCACAGTTTGGTGCTCGTCCGTTGAAGAGAGCTATTCAAAAATATCTTGAGAATGAAATAGCTGAGCTAATTATCTCGTCAAGATTATTGCCTGGAGATAATATTTTTGTAGATTTTGATAAAGAAAATTCAAAAATTACTACAAAAATTGCTCATATCACAGATGGCGAAGAAAAAGAGTAAATTAGTGAAAGTGATATTGTGAAATGATATCATAATACTTAAACAAATGCTAAAGGTATTGTTTCCTAAAGATTTATGGACAAGGCGATTCACAATAATGTGGATTGCCTCGTTTATCCTCGTTATAATTTTTGACGTGCTGTGGTCAATGCAAACGACATTTCGTTCAATGTCTTTTTTTCAAACATATCTATCGGCAATTCTGTTATCATTTTTAATGTCGTTACCAACGGCTTTGTGTCCAAATAAATTATGGATTCAAACAGTGTTGATGGTTGTTTTTGCAGCTCTTTTTGAATCTAATTTGCTATATTTCAGAACCTATTTTACTGCAATACCGGCTTCAAGTTATCTATTAGTAGGAAATTTGCACGACTTTACAGCGAGTGTTGTTGATTCAATAAGAGTAGGGGATATATGCTTATTAGTACCAATTTTTTTGGGTATTTATTTTTCTTGGAAACAAGAGGTTAAAAATGTTAGTTTCAAAAAATTCTCGGTATCTGCATTAGTTTTGATACTATTTTCATACATTTCTACAATACAATATGGTGGTATGATAATGCATATTAATAAGTTATCTCAAGAGTGCTATTATATAAATACACCGATTGTTATTTATTCTCCTTTCGGGAAAATAATGTCAGATTTGTCTCAACAACAAGAAGAATTATCTCCGCAGGATTATAATAGAGTAGTCAGTTTTCTAAACAAACACAATGATTATTCTAATTATGCCGGTATTACTTCAAACACACCGGATAATGTCATTGTTATTTTTCTTGAATCATTTGAAAGTTGGGTAATAGGTGCCAAATGTGATGAGAAAGAGTTGACACCCACACTAAATTCTATTGTATCAGATTCTACCACTTTGTATTTTCCAAATGTTGCCACACAAGTTGGAACCGGTCGCTCCATTGATGCTCAACTTTTAATGCTCTCAGGTTTGTACCCTATGAAAAACGAGGTATATAGTATGAAATATTTTAACAATACGTATTATACTATTCCTAAAGCACTTAAGGAGACAAATGCCAACTTGAAAACATATCTTTTGACAGGTGATAAAGCCCATGTTTGGAATCAATATCTTATAGCGAAAGCCTTTGGTATTGATACTGTTCTTGATGCGAATTCATGGGAAATTACGGAAAAAATAGGGAGTCCTGCAAAACTTAGTGACAATGCTCTTTTTTCTCAGGCAATAGAAAAAATGAAGAATGGAGAAATTTGGGAGCAGGGGACTAATGCTTATATCCATTTTATTGCATACTCATCACATAATCCTTTTATTATTCCACAAAAGTACCGTAAGGAAACCTTTAACTTTGGAGATGAAAAACTCTCAAATTATGCCACTACCGTTAATTATGTAGATTATTCTCTCTCAAAACTTTTAAGCTATCTCAAGACAAGAGATGATTATAGAAGCACAATGGTGGTGATTGCCGGTGACCACGAGGGGATTGAAACATATAGAAAAGATTGGAAAAATAGCTTTAATGCGGTCTCAGAAGGACAATTTACACCGTTGATTATTCTAAATTCTCCAATATCAGGAAGATATGATGGTATAATAGGACAAGTTGACGTATATTCTACATTGCTTGATTTAATGGGATTACAGAATTATATCTGGCAAGGTTTAGGATACTCAGCTTTTAATAATTACCCTAATGCCGCCATAAATGCACAAAATAAGATAATATCAAATATCAAAGTGTCAGATTCAATAATAAATAAACTTAAAACAGCCCAAAAAGTAAGTGATACCATTATTAAATTTGATTTACTCAAAGATAATTCTCCCTCTAAATAATCTATTCTTCATATTAGTTTGCTGATTATTAATCTTAATATTTTGTAAATATGTTAAACTTCTTAATTAAATTTGTGAAAAACATTCCAAATAGTTTTCGTGTATGTAATGAAGCTCGGCGTATTTGTAATTGGAATAGCAGTAAAGAATATGATTTTTATCAATCTATAATAGCAAATCCAATTATGAATATGGAACATTATCATTCTAATTTGCTGAATTTGTTATGTTTTAGCCACTTATATTTTCAAAACAAAACATTTAGACATAAGAAATTGGTGCCTTTGGTGAAATCAATATACTGCATTAGATACAAGTATAAACTTGACAAAGAACTGTGGAATATTGACCCTCACTATTATTACGAATGTTTGAAAAAGGAGGTACAGCTTTTTGAATATGAGAATAAGATAATTGCTCTTTCAGACGTGTTTAATTCAAATAAGCCTAAGCAAATTCCGCAATGGAGTAGTTGGAGGTTACAAGAGGTATTATAATAACTCGGATTATATTACAAATAAAAAAATATGGAGGATATATAAATTATAGGGAAAATGGAATATCTTACATTACCGATGTTTTATATTTAATACTGGAGATTTTATGCATAAATACCTACCTGATCTTGAAGCTTATAACGCTTTGGAAGGAAAACCTTTTAAATTAGAAATGACATTACCGACATAGTGGATCCTTATAGTAGTTTTAAATATTATTGTAGCAGGCTTACTAATATTTATTGGAAGTAATTTGGATAACTGTGATAAATTAAAAGTACCTAAATATGATAAAAATGATATATTTAATAATCAAGGGAATTGAACTATTTTTCTTACTCCCTTTATGTATGTGTTCGAAATCTATATTTAATAAAATGTGGCACAAATATTATATGCAACCACTTTCAAAAAGTCTTTTTAACTTATGTGTTCAATGGTTATTATATACAGGTAATAAGTTAAATATGTCTTATGAAAAAATAAACATATTAATATTCTGCATAATCTGGCCAATTATAACGATATTTTCAATAATTTTAAATATTATTTTGTTGATAATATGAAACATTACTAACTTTTTAAAGAAGGTGATAAAGTAGTGATTACACATACTCATATTGATGATTTAGGTAAAGAAGGAGTTATTACTTTAGTAAGACCGAGTTATTGTAAAATTATGATTGATTGTAAAAATGTTATGAATTGTCTATTTAACATAATAGTGATTATAATTTAATCTTTAATATTGACTAAAGTATTCCAATTTTTGATAAGTAAAAATTATTTACTAACTTTACGGCTACAAATGTGATTTAATACAATATTAATAAATAATCTATCATGAAATTACTTACATTTTCACTTATTGCCGCATCTATGGCACTTATGCCGACTGAAATAAATGCAGCACACTCAAAGGCTTCAGCTCCCGACAAGGTTATCTTACATGCATGGACATGGTCATTTAATACTATTGCAGAAAATATGCATGATATTGCCGCTTCCGGTTATGACTATGTACAAACATCACCGGCACAAACATGCTTTGTTGGTGATGGCGGTGGCATGGCTCTTTTCAGTGAACCCGGAGATTCTATTCAAGGCAAATGGTACTATTACTACCAGCCAACTGATTGGAAAATCGGTAACTATATGCTTGGAAATCGTGATGAATTTAAGGCAATGTGTGACAGTGCATATAAATATAATGTGAAAATTATTGTTGATGTTCTGCCAAACCATACCGCTATTGATGACAGTGCTGTTTTACCAGGTCTTGATAACGCTGTCGGTGGTCATGAAAATCTTTTCCATGCCAATGGTTTCAAAGATATTGAGTTATGGAATGATAGGTATGAATGTACAACAGGTATGATGGGTAAATTACCTGACGTTAATACAGAAAATCCTGATTTTCAGTATTATTACATGCAATATGTAAATGACCTTATAAATCTTGGTGCACGCGGTTTCCGTTATGATACAGCTAAACACATAGGTCTTCCTTCCGACCCTCTTGATGCCAAATCTGAAAAGAATAATTTCTGGCCTATTGCAACAGGTCGTGAAGCGGTAAAAGGTCTTTCTCTTTTAATGCCTGATAGCCTTTTTATTTATGGTGAAGTGCTTCAAGATAAGAATGTTAAGGAGCAAGAGTATGCAGAATATGTTGGTCAAACCGCAAGTAGCTATGGACATGTACTCCGTGATGTGCTTCATCAGCAAAACTTTAATGCCGGAAACCTTAAAGATTGGAATCACTCGGTAGAAGCTTCTAAGTTAGTAACATGGGTGGAATCTCACGATACCTATTGTAACGCACATGAATCCGCTTCGCTAAGTGATGAACAAATAAAAATAGGCTTTGTCTTTTTGACGGCTCGCAAAGGCGGTACTCCCCTATTCTACAGTCGCCCAGCCGGCAGTACCCGAGAAAATGTTTGGGGTAACAATAGAATTGGTGAACGAGGAAATGATAATTTCAAAAATCCTGAAGTAATAGCTGCTATTGATTTCAGACATAAGATGGCTAACGAGGCAGAAGATATAGAATTTTCAGAAAATGGAGCAGTTGCAACGGTTGAACGTGGCAACATAGGCATTGTTATCTTAAATGTTACTGAAAAAGAACAAAAATTTTCTTTGAATACTTCTTTACCAGATGGGACATACACAGATGTGGTTTATTCAACTCAGTTCAAAGTTAAAAACGGAAAAATTTCAGGTAAAGTAGCACCATTAAAATCTTATATTTTAATTAATAAATAAGAATTTTTAGTTTTATAAAAAGGAAATTAAATAAGTCCATATTATAATTATAACCGTCACATTTCAAGGTAATACTTAGTGTGGCGGTTTTCCTAATTATATAAGAAATATATGGCTTTTTTACGTAACATAAAAGTCTAATACGAGAAAATTGAATAAAATATTGTATCTTTGTGATAATTTTAAAAAAAAACATAATACACATTATATATGAATCATAAGCAGTTTATTGCGGAACTTGCAAGCAAAATGAATACAAACGTTGGAGATATTTCCAAGATTAATGATACTTTTGTAAATGTGATTACAGAGTATCTCAAAAATCTTGATTCAATAGCAATTCCTTCTTTTGGAAAATTTGAAGCATTAAAGCAAGATGAAAAAATTAGTATTGACTTGTCAACAGGAAAAAGAATACTACTGCCCCCTGTCATAAACATTTCTTTTACACCTGCATCTGCCCTCATCAAATCTTTTGACAATATAAAATGAATAATATAATATCTTTACCCATACTTTTGCAGGAACTAAAAGGCAAATTTCCGGAAAATATTAGTGAAAATGCTTTTATTGAAGCATTCACTTCCACTATTATTGATGGTTTGAAAAGTGATGGCAAAGTAGAAATAAAAGGACTTGGTGTATTCCAACTACTGAACAGCGATTCATTCGAGAAAAAGAAATCTGCAGATTTAATTAAATTTATTCCTGATAAAGAAACTGCAGATATTGTGAATCAGCCATTTGCTTTTTTTGAGGCAGTAGAACTTGATGATGAAGTAACTGAAGATACTTTAAATGTTAGCGAATTTGAGAACATTGAGAACAATGCTGATGAAACAAGCGATTCTGTTAATTCTAATGATACGCAAATTCAATATGATTCAATTGAGGACGGAGATATTATCAGTCCTGATGAACCACAAAATCCAAATTCCGGTGATATCCTTGACCAAATTCAAGAAGACGTATTTGAGTCCTCTGAACAAACAACCAATTCTGAAGGAACTATCAAGATAGAAGAGAATAACATAAAAATTGATAATGAACAAAATAATCTTGACTCTACCGATGAATATACAAATAATTCGTATTTACCGATAGAAAGCGAGACAACTATTGAAAATGATTCATCAGGTAAGTCGTGGTTGCTACTCTTAACCTTTTTCATAATGGGTCTTATTATCGGATACTTAATTCCTACCTATGTGGTAAACACAACACCTAAAGATGTATTAGTCCAACATGATACCGTTTACGTCAATGTTACACCTATAGTTCCCGATTCTATTCAAGATATTTCAGATACACTTCAAATTCAAGTTGTTGACACAATTAAGACGAACAGATTCCTTGCCACTATGGCACGCAATCATTATGGCAGAATGGAATTTTGGGTGTATATCTATTTAGAAAATAAAGATAAAATAAGTAACCCGAATCACATTCCACTCGGAACTACTGTAGTTATACCTCCGGCATCAAAATATGGAATTGACCCTCATTCACAAAGTTCCATTGATGAAGCTGAAAGGAAGTGTACGGAAGTGCTTAACGCATTTTCAAAATAACCACATACAAATCTTGGATATTGGGTCTCTATCTAAGGATATTGTACTCATTATCTACTCGGATAATTCTATATAAATATTACTTTAACAATTTTTATGCAGAGAGTATTAACATATTAAACTTTTAATAGTTAAATTTAACATTTTGATTTAGTAATTATTGTTATTTGTCACTAACTTTGCACTTAATAAATACAGATATACTAAAAAAGATTATTTTAGATTAAAAATAAGTAAATGATATGAATGAGAACATAGACATTCGTCAGTTAAACGACCTTGTTGCTTCAAAAAGTAATTTTATTAACCTTATCAATAAGGGAATGGAGCAAACTATTGTGGGACAGCGTCATCTTATTGAATCTCTCTTGATTGCTCTTTTAAGTAATGGACATATTCTCCTTGAAGGAGTTCCGGGACTTGCAAAAACTCTTGCTATAAAGACACTTTCTCAACTTATTGATGCGAAATACAGCAGAATCCAGTTTACTCCGGATTTGCTGCCTGCCGATGTTGTGGGAACTATGATTTATAGTGTTCAAAAAGAACAGTTTCAAGTTAAGAAAGGCCCAATCTTTGCAAATTTCGTTTTGGCTGATGAAATAAACCGTGCACCGGCAAAAGTGCAGTCCGCACTTCTTGAAGCTATGCAGGAACGCCAAGTAACTATCGGAGAATCATCTTTCAGGCTTGACAATCCATTCTTAGTAATGGCTACTCAAAACCCAATTGAGCAAGAAGGCACATATCCCCTACCCGAGGCACAGGTTGACCGTTTCTTGATGAAAGTTATTATTGGTTACCCTACCCTTGAAGAAGAAAAAATTATCATTCGTCAAAATATATCAAATCAAAAGACAAATGTTGTAGCACTTCTTAAGCCGGAGGAAATCCTTGAAGTACAGCAAATAGTCAATCAAATATATGTTGATGAAAAAATTGAAAGATACATCGTTGATATTGTTTTTGCTACTCGTTTCCCGGGTCAATATGGACTTAATGAACTTACAAATATTATTTCATTTGGGGCATCTCCACGTGCATCAATAAATTTAGCAAAAGCTGCACGTGCATACGCCTTTTTGCGAGGCAGAGGTTATGTAGTTCCGGAAGATGTTAGAGCAGTATGCCATGACGTAATGCGTCACCGTCTCGGACTCACGTATGAGGCTGAAGCAAACAATATTACTGCAGATGAAATTATTTCAAACATTATTGATAAAATTGAAGTGCCATAATCCATAGATAAATACGTCAATTTTTCTTCATTCTAATAAGAAATGGTTCGCGTAAATGGTTTTTAATAACTTATTTTGACTATGGATGCAAATGAACTGCTAAGAAAAGTTCGCAAAATTGAAATAAAAACTCGAGGTTTATCTCAGAATATCTTTGCCGGTGAATATCACTCTGCATTTAAGGGAAGAGGTATGATTTTTTCCGAAGTGCGTGAATACCAGTATGGCGATGATATCAGGGATATTGATTGGAATGTAACAGCTCGTCATAATCGCCTTTATGTAAAAGTATATGAGGAAGAACGTGAAATGACGGTTTTGCTTCTTGTGGATTTATCTGCAAGTAGATTGTTTGGTGCGGTAGGTCAGGAAAAACGTGAAATTATGGCAGAAATAGCAGCCACTCTTTCCTTTTCCGCTATTCAAAATAACGACAAAATCGGAGTCATATTCTTTACGGATAAAATTGAAAAGTTTATTCCACCCAAAAAAGGTAAAAAACATATCCTTTTTATAATCAGAGAGCTTCTCAACTTTGAACCGGAAAGCAAAGGAACTGATATAGGACAAGCATTGCGTTTTTTTACAGATGCACTTAAGAAGAAATGTACTGCTTTTTTGATGTCAGACTTTATTACTTCTCAAGATTTCTCAAAGGAACTGTCTATTGCAGGTAACAGACACGATTTAATCGCAATACAAGTTTTTGACAAGCGAGATTCCTCTATTCCGGACGTCGGTTTTATGAGAGTTGTTGACCTTGAAACAGGTAAAGATAAATGGGTTGACACTTCTTCAAAAACTGTTAGAAATTCCTATAGTAAGTGGTGGTATAATTGTCAACAAAAGAATCTTGAAGCATTCAATAGATACAAAATTGATTTGGCATCTATTCCTACTGACGAGGATTATGTCAAAGTGCTTATGGGACTTTTTAAGAGACGTGGTGTAAAGTAAATGTTTGTATGAAAAAGCATATTCTTACATATATCATTATTGTAATTTTCGGATTTCAATGCAATGCAACAAAAATTACTGCAGCATTGGATTCCGTTAATCTCTTGATGGGTAAAACAACAACTATTCACCTTGAAATAATTGAATCAAATAATGAACCTGGATTTCTTTTAGGTGAATTTGACGATTTTATTATTCCTCAGATTGAAATATCAAAAGTAGAAACTATAGATACTGTAGATTTGGGTAATTCTCTTCGTCAGATTCGTAGAGATATCATTATTCAGTCTTTTGACTCAGGTGAATACATTATCCCATCGTTTAAATATTTTTCTGGAAAAGATACTGTTAAATCAAATGAATTGGCAATTAAAGTTATGCCGGTAGATGTATCTCAAATGGAAACAATACACCCTAACTCAGATGTTATTGATTACATCTCAAAATGGTATGACTTTCTGCCCGATTTTGTGGTGGATTATTGGATTTGGATATTATTATTTGTAGTAGTTTGCGTAATTGCAGTTTATGTATATATTCTCTATCGTAAGAATAAATTCACAAATCCATTTAAGCAACCTGTTGTTAAACTCTCACCATACGAAGTTGCCATTAAAGGTTTAACTGCGTTAAAAGAGCAAAATTTATGTAGCACAGGACAAGAAAAAGAATATTACACTACTCTTACAGATATTTTGAGAGTATATCTTCAAGATAGATTTGAAATCAATGCCGTTGAAATGACAACAACACAAATTACTTTAGCGCTTAATTCCAATCCTGAAACAAAATCTCACAAACAAATGATTCGTCAGATACTTGAAGTGGCGGATTTTGTAAAGTTTGCTAAAGTAAGACCTATGCCGGAAGATAATGTTAGGTCATTCAATTATGCGTTGCAGTTTGTGGAAGATACGAAAGTAATACCACAATCGGAAACAGAAGATAATAATGAACAATTAAAACAATAGATATCATGCAATTTGCACATCCCGGATATTTATGGTTGCTTTTAATTCTCATACCAATTATTGTATGGTATGTGTTTAAGCATCGTGAATCACATCCTGCATTACATATATCATCTACACTACCCTTTTCTAAAGTTGGTCTTTCTTATAAAGAATATTTGCTGCACGTTTTGTTCGTTTTAAGATTATTCACTATTTCATGTGTTATAGTGGTTTTAGCAAGACCTCAAACTCATGATAGTTGGAATACTACGAATACGGAAGGTATAGATATTATTCTTACTCTTGACGTTTCTCCAAGTATGCTTGCCAGAGATTTTACTCCGGACAGACTTGAGGCTGCTAAAAAAGTAGCAATAAATTTCGTATCCTCAAGAGAATCAGACAATATTGGCGTAGTTATGTTTGCAGAAGAATGTCTTACAGGTGTTCCTATGACTATGGATAGAACTATCCTAACGAACTACATACAAGGAATTAGTATGGACATGCTCGGTAATTCCACCGCTATAGGTGATGGTATTATTACTTCTGTGAATAGAATCAAAAATGGCAAAGCAAAATCCAAGATTATCATTTTGCTGACAGATGGTTCAAACAACTCCGGTATAGTAGCCCCAAAAACTGCCGCTGAAGTTGCTAAAAAATTCGGTGTCAAGATATACACAATAGGTATTGGTACTAATGGTACTGCACTTTTCCCTCAAATTGGTTACTTTGGAAAAATTGAATATGTTCCACAAGAAGTAGTTATAGACGAGGCAACTCTCAAGGAAATTGCTGCTACTACAGGTGGTAAATATTTCCGAGCAACAGGTAATAATGTGCTCCAGGACGTATTTGACCAAATAGACCGTCTTGAAAAGACCGAGATGGATATAAGAAACTTTTCTCATACAGAGGATAACTATTGGATATGGGCAATAATTGCACTTGCGTCATTATCAATTGAACTTATTCTGAGACACACTATTCTCCGTACAATTCCATAATATTAATTGTTGATACTATGTTTAATTTTGCATATCCACATTTGTTGTATTTATTGATTTTAATCCCAATAATTTATTTTTTATTTTATTGGGCACAAATCTCACGCAAACACAAAATTAAGAAATTTGGACAGCCGGAGATTCTAAATTCTTTAATGCCTGAAAAGTCTCCATATAAGCCATATATAAAGATAACACTTCAACTAATTGCACTTTTGGCTCTTATCATAGCCATTGCAAGACCGCGTTCAGGTGAAAAAGAAGACGTAGAGAACAGCAAAGGTATTGAAGTAATGATAGCCTTTGACGTGTCACGTTCTATGCTTGCAAGTTCTAACGATGACCCTAATGGTATTTCACGTATAGACAGAGCTAAACATATTCTTGATAAGCTTGTAGATAAACTGAATAATAACAAAGTTGGACTAATTGTTTTTGCAGGAGAAGCATACACTCAACTGCCTATTACTACCGACAATGTCTCTGCAAAAATGTATATAAATTCCCTATCTCCCGATATGATACAAAGACAAGGGACGGCTATTGGTGAAGCTATAGGTCTTGCTATAAATGGTTTTACAGCTGATGAAACGGTATCAAAATCAATTATTTTGATAACCGATGCAGAAGACCATGAGGGAAGCATTAAAGATATCACATCACAAGCAAAGGAACGGGGTATTCAAATAAATGTAATCGGGGTCGGTTCTCCTAAAGGTAATCCAATACCACTTAACCGTAACGGATTATACTTAAAAGACAATTCAGGACAAGTTGTTACCACGGCACTTAATGAGCAAATTGCTTCACAAATAGCAAAGGAATGTGACGGTGTTTATGTGAATGGTGCACAATCCTCAGCATTATCAATTATTGAAGATTCATTAGATAGATTGGAAAAAGGAGATATTCAACACATAGTCTATAAAGCATCTGCAGAACAATTCCCGGTCTTTGCTTGTATTGCTCTGATATTTCTCCTTATTGATATATTTATTTTGGATAGAGCTATTCGTTGGCTTAATAACTACAATTTTTTCACAAAAAAATGAGGTTTCAATTTTTATTCATATTATTATTTTCTACAAGTCTTTGTGTAAATTCGCAGTCACTTGATATAAATTCGCAAAATCAAGGCGATATGACGGAACAAAAAGATTCTGTTGGTATTCAAGTATCGGTAGGCTCTGAAAAGCCAAGCGTGAAAAAGAATGTAAGAAATTTCATCAAAGAAGGCAACAAACTTTTCCGTGAGCAGCATTTTGCTGATGCAGAGGTCAAATATAAAAAGGCACTTGAACTTGACCCTAACTCTGAATATGCTCAGTTCAATCTTGCTACTACACTAATAAAACAATCCGGCAATGTAAATCCTTCAGATGAAAACTCTCCCGCCAATGAAGCTGTTTCTATGTTTGAAAACCTGATAAAAATGGGGCAAACACAAGAAATTGTTGAAAAAAGCTATTTTAACTTAGGTAATATTGCTTACAATAGTGAACAATATGCACAAAGTATTGAGTATTATAAAAATGCTTTACGCAAAAATCCTTCAAATGACTTGGCAAGAGATAATTTAAGACTTGCTCAACTTAAACTGCAAGAACAGCAGCAAAATCAAAATAATCAAAACCAACAAGAACAAGAAAAGCAACAACAAGAACAACAAAAAAAGCAAGAACAACAGCAACAACAGCAACAGCAGCAGCAAGAAGAACAGTCTTCCATGAGTGATTCAAATGCTGAAAAAATATTAAGAACAATGGAGAATGAAGAGGCTAAAACAAGAAAACGCCTTGAAGCTCAAAAAGCAAGAGAACAAAATTCACGACATAGCAATAATCCAAAACCTTGGTAATATTTTATTCTCTAAATAGAAAATGAAGAAGTTACTATTTCTTATATTAATTATAGCTTTCAATGTAAGCAGTTTACATTCTGAAACAACATTCACTCTACTTCCTGTAAATAATGTTGTAGTTGGGAATAAATTCGCTGTTACTTATAGGCTTAAAGATGGTGAAGGCACAGGGATACAGGTAAAACAGATTGAAGGGTGCAAACTACTATCCGGACCTGATTTATCTACGAGAACGTCAATTAGCATTATAAATGGTAAACAGTCACATAGGTACACGGTTGATTATACATATACTTATAAAGCTGAAAAAGAAGGAACATTCACTATTCCGGCTGCATCAATTACTGTTGATGGAAAACAATTATCATCTCAACCGGCGACATTCACTATTCTTCCTCCCGATAGTAATACCGGCAGTGGGAGAGGAAATGCTGCCGGAAATCAAGCTGATGATGCTACATCTACAGAAGTTTCAGATAAAGATGTTTTTATTAAGATTTTTCTGAACAAGTCACAAGCATACAAGGAAGAAGCAATAGAATGTACTATGAAACTTTATTCTCGTTTTGAACAGATAGATAATATTAGTGCAGTTTCACAGCCTTCATTTGACGGGTTCTTGATAGAAAACTTGGATAATATTGCTGCAAATAATCAAATTGAACACTATAATGGCAGAAATTATATGACTGTCATTCTTCAAAAATACATTATTTTCCCACAGCAGACAGGTAAACTTACTATAAATACCGGAGAATACAACATTTCTGTGGTTCAATACGAACGAGTTAATATGGGATTCTTTGAAGTAAACAGACCTGTACAAAAAAATGTTAGAGTGAAACCGGGTAACCTTTCTCTCAATGTTATTCCACTCCCCCAACCGCAACCCGATAATTTTTCCGGAGCTGTAGGTTCTTTCACTATTAATTCAGAATTGAGTTCTTCTTCATTTAGGACAAATGAGGCATCATCTTTAGTATTAACTATATCCGGTAGTGGTAATATTAAATATCTTAAAGAACCAAATTTGAGTTTTCCTGAAGAATTTGAACAATACACGCCAAAAATTACTGTTAACGCATCTGCTTATGGCAGTACAATGAAAGGAACTAATTCTATTGAATACACATTTGTGCCACAAGTAGTAGGTAATTACACACTGCCGGGATATGAGTTTGTATATTTCAATCCACAAACAAAAAAGTATGAAACTCTAAATACTCCGGATTATTCGCTAAATGTTGCACAAGGAGCCAATGCTCCTAATGCAAGAATCGATGACCAACAAAGCATTCAGGCTAAAAATATGGATATATTACATATTAAACTTGGAGATAAGAAACAAACAAAAGATGTAACACCATTAGCTTACTCATATACATATTGGTTAGTTTATGTATTACTATTACTTTTGCTTGCCGGTATCGTTTTGGCTTATTCAAAACACATTAAGTTTACATCTGATATTATTAGCCTTAAGAAGGCTAAAGCCAATAAGGTTGCAAAGAAGAGGCTTAATGCAGCTGAAAAATATTTGAAGCAACATAATATTGATGCGTTTTACGAAGAACTTCTCAAAGCAGTTTGGGGCTATCTTGGAGATAAATTCTCTATACCGGCATCGCAGCAAACAAGACAATTTGTTTCAGCCGAACTATCAACCAAAGGCATTCCTCAAGTAATTATTGATAAATTGATAGTAATTATAGATGACTGTGAAATGGCACGTTACACCCCGGGACTTACAGATGAGTCTGCAGATAACACATTCAAAAGTGCTGCTAACATTATTGAATCTATAGAGAATCTTAAAATTGCATAATATGAAACTAAAAATATATCTTACATTTCTTTTACTTTGCATTTCTTTTTCTGTATGGTCCGGAAACTTAACAGAAGATGCAGATTCTGCATATATGAAAGAGAATTATTTGGAAGCAATAAACTTATATAATAAAGCTATTGCAGAAAAAGGGGTCTCTTCCACATTATATTATAATTTAGGAAATGCGTATTATAGAAACGGGAAAAAAGGAAAAGCTATTTTGAATTATTACAGAGCACTTCGCTTAGACCCTGCCAATAATGATGCTGCAATAAATCTTGATTTTGTAAAATCAAAAATTGTTGATAAGCAAGAAGATAATTTATCACTTGTAGAAAAAGTTGACAATAACATTGTTACTTTTACTTCAGCTGACAATTGGGCAATAATTTCTATAGTTTTGTTTACCTTACTTTTACTTTGTGTTGCCGGATATATTTTTATGAACGAAGTGAAGTTTAGAAAAATTTCATTTTTCACAGGGATAATTCTTATTGTATTGTTGGTATTCTCTATTATTTATACATTAAAATCTGCAAAAAGAGTTGTTAATGATAACGGAGCTATTATAATGGTTGAATCAGTTCAATTAGGCACTTCGCCACGTGTTCCTAAAAACAAATCTGAACAGGCTTTCTTCTTGCACGAGGGAACAAGACTTGAAATTGTTGATTCATTGAGAAACAACTCCGATACGGAAAATCCTCTTTGGTATGAAGTGAAAGTAGATAATTTGCATCGTGCTTGGATATCATCAAAAAATGTAGAGAAGATATAAAGATTATATGTCGCTGATTTTAAGATGATTAACTAAATAATTTAATAATTTTATAAAAAATATGTTATAAAACATATTTCAATTTTATGAAATTATTTGCTCAATTCAAAATAATAATATAATTTTAACACATCAAATTAAAAACTAACATATAATATTAACTTTATAAACTATATGTATTATGAGTAAGACAATCACATTCAATGAACTTCGTCGCATCAAAGACAGTTTACCGGATGGTGCAACCCATCGCATTGCTGATAAGCTCAACACTACAGTTCAAACCGTTCGTAACTATTTCGGTGGCAGTAACTACGAATTTGGTAAGAATTTAGGTGTTCATATTGAACCGGGTCCTGACGGTGGTATCGTTGTCCTTGATGACACTACTATATACGATATGGCTATTGAAATCTTAAAAGAACAGGAAGCTCAAAAATAAAACTTATTTCTCTACTTCTCATCAGCATTTCCTTTAACTCTGATGTATTTTTTAGAAAGTGGAGGAAATTGAAGTAGAATTTGTTTTAGTCGAAAATCTTAAGGATTTTCGATTTGTTTTATAAAAGATTATTTGTATCTATGATAAAACCGTCATTATTAGTAATTATTGGTCCTACTGCTTCAGGTAAAACTCGTAGAGCCGTATCATTAGCAAATCGCTTTGACGGAGAAGTTATAAGTGCCGACTCAAGACAAGTCTATAGAAATATGGATTTAGGAACAGGAAAAGACCTTGACGAATATAATGGAATCCCTCATTATCTTATCAACATTGTAGATGCCGGCACAAAATACAATCTTTATCAATTTCTTTCAGACTATAATACTGCATACAATACAATCGTAAATAAAAATAAACTTCCTGTTTTATGTGGTGGAACAGGTCTTTACGTTGAGTCCGTATTAAACGGAATATTCTTACCGGAGGTTCCTGAAAATCCGGAATTACGTAAATCTCTTCAAAATAAATCGCTGCAAGAGCTTATTGAAATATTGTCATCTAAGAAAACATTGCATAACACCACAGACGTGGATTCTTGCAAGCGAGCCATTAGAGCCATTGAGATTCAAACTTTCTATGAATTAAATCCGGATAGGGCAATAAATGTGAAGCCTAATCCTATTAAAAATGCGATTATAATAGGAATTGATATAGACAGAGAAACACGTCGCAGAAGAATAACGGAAAGACTATATTCAAGACTTGAGTCAGGTATGGTTGATGAGGTTAAAAATCTTCTTGATTCCGGCATCCCTGCAGATGACCTTATTTACTATGGTTTAGAATATAAATTCCTTACTCTTTATGTAATTGGAAAGTTAACATACTCTCAAATGGTTGAACAACTCAATATTGCAATACATCAGTTTGCAAAACGGCAAATGACATGGTTTAGAGGTATGGAAAAACGCGGATTTATGATAAATTGGTTACCATGGGATTTATCTGAAGATGAATTTTTAACTCGTGTTGAGGAGATTATTGATAATAACCGATAAAATCATAATGAAAAGTTTTTGTGTAATATTATTTATAGTATTCACTTCTTTATCGACAATATTTGCAAGCGATAGGAATTCTTTTCGTGATAAGGGTCGCGATATTGAGAAAGATGTCGCTTTATCTTATGAAATTCCCAAATCTAAACAATTTGATATATTCATTTCATTCTCTCATAAAAAAACACCTAACACAAAATCTGAATTCTCAATAACTATAGATGATAGTTTACATACAAAAGGATTTGCTTTATTTATAAAATGGAAAGAAAAGCCTTTTGAGAATTTTGATGGCACCAGAGAACTATTATTAACCATTAAAGATTTACAAACAGACAACATCCTTTTTTCAAGAACTGTTTCTGACCCTAAAACTGCAGACCTTTATAAAGGCACAAATTCAATAGTTTTTTATGGTAGTAGATTTGCCGGTATTGACGTTTATTTAAATAAAACATTTTATCTTGGAAAATTAAATTGGGTTGATGATATTCATAATATTACTCTATTGTCATCGTTTGGCTCAAATCTAAAACTTATAAAAGTATCATGCAAGAAAGATGATATTGAAAATATCTTAACGAATCTGCAATTTGAAGATATTAAGAAAATTGTAGATTCCTCAAATGACAGTATAGTGGGTTTTTATAAATATCTTGATAGAGAAAATGACCCAAGAATTGCTTCACCCGGAGGTAAATATACCATTGCAGTTATTCCAACTGCGGAAAAAGGGAAATACGATGTGTTATACATAGACAACGCACTGGCTTTCAGCCATATTTGGGTACTCGGAATGAGAAAAGCGGTATTGACTAAAACCATTTTTGTTAATCATTTTGATGTTGAGTGGTATGATTCAAAACAAACGTATATGAATGACGAAATTTCAGCTACTCTTACTTTGGATAATACAGTCTTGGAGTTTTATTTCCCCATATATAAAGCCAAAATACGCTTTAGTAAAATAATTAACTGATTATTTATTGCTAATGAGCAGATAAATAATTACCTTTGCAGAAGTAAATCAAATGTCAAACTAAATCATTTAATCTTGGATATTGACCCTCTTCCGGCTTCTATGCCTGCTTTATGTATGTGTCAACTTTTTTTGACACTTTTCACAACAGAGCAATTCGTTGCTCTAATTATTGCAATTTTTTGTCTATTTATATCCGGTTTTATTTCCGGAAGCGAAATTTCTTTTTTTTCGCTTTCATCAAATCATGTAGAAATTGAGCAGTCAAAACATCGTGACGAAATTCTAAAACTCACTGATAATCCGGACAGACTTCTTGCGACAATCTTGATTGCAAACAATCTTGTCAATGTTGCAATTGTAGTTTTATGCACCTACTCTCTTTCTACCGTTTTTTCCGGACTAACGCCGGTGATGAGTTTTTTGATTCAGTCCGTTCTTCTAACATTTTTAATCCTCCTTTTTGGAGAGATTTTACCTAAGTTGATAGCCACAAATCGGCCCCTTTCTTGGGCGGAACATTCAGTATCTATTCTTTCCGGGATAGTAAGATTGTGCTACCCACTATCCTCATTACTTGTCAAAAGTACATCTTTTGTAAATCATATCGTAAGAAAAAGTAATAATGGAGTTACAACTGATGAACTTTCACAGGTGCTTGAAATAACAAATGTTGGGACTTCAACAAGCGATAAAGAGATGCTCGAGGGTATTCTTAAGTTTGGAGATACTACGGCTTCGGAAATTATGACTCCAAGGGTCGATATGACGGATATTGAACTTTCTATGAATTTTGCGGAAGTTATGCAAATTGTTGTAGAAAGCGGATATTCAAGACTTCCTGTATATGATGGTACGGAAGATAATATAAAAGGCGTTTTATATAGCCGTGATTTGTTACCATACGTCGGCAATAGAAACGATAAGGATTTTTATTGGCAAAAACTTATCCGTGAGCCATATTTTGTACCTGAATCTCGCATGATTAATGATTTGCTAGAGGATTTTAGAAAACTTAAAATACATTTGGCTATTGTCATTGATGAGTTCGGTGGCACACAAGGTATTGTTACACTTGAAGATGTCCTTGAGGAAATAGTTGGTGACATTAAAGACGAATACGATGATGAAGAATCTTTCTACAAGCGTCTGCCTGATGATACTTTTATTTTTGAGGGTAAAACTGTTTTAACAGATTTTTTCCGTGTTACAGGACTAAATGAAGAAGACTTTGCAAATGTTACAGCAGATTGCGAAACTCTTGCAGGTATGTTACTTGCAATAAAAGGTGATTTCCCTAAGAAAAAAGAACCTCTTGAATATCTTAATTGCAGATTCCTTATTTTGGACATTCAAGGACATAGAATTTCCAGCGTAAGAGTGAAGGTTATCCAAGATGAAGACTAAATCTCTTTTTTATTTATACTTGTTTTTGGGTAATATGCTTTATTCCTGCGGTAGTGGTAATACACCTATTCCCAGGCAATACGCCTACCCCAGAATTTTAGAAAATTGTGAAAAATATGAGATAATTCAGGACAAAGATTTGCAATTTGAGATAAATAAAAGTACTATCATAGAGGTTGATTCATTGACTGGTAATAATTCTCGTTGGCTCACCTTATCTTATCCTCAATATAACTCAAAACTTTTTATTACTATAAATCAAAATCTCACAACCAATACTTTAGATAAAGTTCTGGAAAATAGAATTCATCGTTTTTCACTTAATATCGGAAGTAATATTTCCGAACAATATGACGTAGAAAACCGATATGGTTTTAATAGCAGAATTTTCAGAGTAAATTCCGGTTCCGCTAATCCTGTGATGTTTTTCTCCACAAATAATCGGGATTGTATCGTTAGCGGTACTGTTTACTTGCAAGATATGAGTTCCATATCAAAGCCGGACTCTATATCCCCTATTATTGATTATGTTTTCCTTGACATCGTTCGAATTGCAAACACTTTGACAGCAAAATGAAAATAATTGATTTTGATATTAAAGATGTTCATGTATTATTATTTGAAATAGATGATAATGCTTTTGAAGAATCCTTAAGGCTCTTAAATGATTCTGACATAAATTATATCAATTCAATTAAGAGCGACAAGAGAAAAAAAGAAGTTGCTGTAACATTATTAAACATAAAAAAAGTATTTGGAAAAGAAGCCTTATTGTTACATAATGAAAATGGTAAACCTTTTCTAAAAAATATTTCTACACATATTTCAATTTCACACTCAGAGAATCTTTTATGTATTGCATATTCAGACAAATTTGATGTGGGGATAGATATACAGTTTTGGAAAAATGCTTTAATTAGAACTACTGAGAAATTTCTGTCTAATGAAGAGCAAAAAATGCTTGATGTAAAAGACAAAAATACCCTCTTAAAATCGTGGACTACAAAAGAGGCTGCCTACAAAATTCTAAATATCAAAAATCTTTCTTTGAAAGACATTAACACGATAAATAATGACGTTGTATCAGTTTCTTTACCTAATTTAAAATTGATTAAATTTTCATCAAAAACACTATTTTTTGACAATTATTGTATTTCGTTGGTTATAAAATAGTATGATTTTACCTCTAATTAACCTTTCTTAATTATATTTTAGTAAATTTCACAACCTTTGTAAGGTTAAAATATTTACCTTTACAAAATTGAATAAGTCTTACATATTTTAGATACTAATAATTTATACTAACATAAATACATTTTAATTACCATGTTTTCAAAAAAGTCGTTATTGACAGTCCTGACGGCAATATTTATATGTACGTCGGCACATTCTCAATTCGGCAACTATGAGCTTGCTGAAATGGGATATTTACAATCACCTATGCAAACAAAATCAGGCTTG
>SAMEA3663271__coassemble_206_pt1 | contig 26421 bp, 22 predicted proteins | sample SAMEA3663271__metabat2_low_PE_018 | metagenome-assembled genome bin SAMEA3663271 (sample SAMEA3663271) | pig gut metagenome | biome: pig gut; feature: pig-associated habitat; material: faeces | place: China | collected 2013
TGAAGGAATGCCTAATGTTGTTCTTGAATCGGGTGCAATGGGTATTCCTGCAATTGTATCTGATATACCAAGTTGCCGTGAAATAGTTGCAAATAATGAAACAGGTATTATAGTAAAAGTAAAAAATATTTCTGATTTGGAACAAGCAATGATTTTCGCACATGATAATCCGATGTTAATACAAAAATTTGGCGATAGAATGAGGCAAAATGTCACAAAAAAATACGATAGTGACTTTGTTTACTCATCTTTGGAGTTGTTTTATGAAGAATTAAGATGATTTTCCATAAATAATAACTAACTTTGCAATCCAAAATGGAAATTAATACGTGAACAAATTATTTACATATTTTATTGCTTTGATTCTTGTTCTTGCTTTTTCATCGTGCAATTCCACAAAGCATGTACCTGATGGTAAATATTTATTAGATAATGTTCACATAAAGATTCAAGGTGAAAAAAAAATAACCTCCACGGAATTAATTAATTATCTTCGTCAACAGCCCAACAATAAAGTATTGGGTTGTATGAAAATCCAGCTTGCTACATATAACTTATCCGGAAAAGATACCACTAAGTGGTTTAATAAATGGATGAGACGTTTGGGGCAAGCTCCAGTCATTTATGATAGCACTTTAGCTGATATTTCAGCTAAACAACTACGCCAAGCTCTTATCAATAAAGGCTACAACGATGCAGTTGTTATTTCCGAGACATACTTTAGAGAAAAAAAGAAAAAAGCGAATATTACGTATTTCGTAAATACGGGAGAACAACATTTCATTTCCGATATTAAATATAATTTTGAAGATTCTGTTTTGGGTGGAATTGTGATGAAAGACAGTGTAAATTTCACTATTGCCAAAGGAAGTCCTTTTGATAGAAATGCACTTGAAGCAGAGCGTAACGCAATAACGGAACGTCTTCGTAGAAATGGATATTATTCTTTTACAAAAGATTATATAACATTTATTGCTGATACAGCCGCAAATCAAAAAGACGTAGAGCTTACTATGGTAATACGTAAGCAAGAGATTAAAGTTCCGGGAGCCGAAAATATTGTAAAGAATCACGAAATATATTATATTCGTAACGTATATATTGTAACGGATTATAACACCGGTGATGTTGCATCAACAAGTATCAATGCCAATAATGACACTATTTTAGAAAATGGCATATATATATTATATAGTAAGGATAAATACATCCGTCCATCTGTAGTCCGTGAAAAATGCTTTATTACACCGGGTGGACTTTACAATGCAAGTGACATTGACCGTACATACGAGGCATTCGGTCAATTATCAATCTTAAAATACATAAATATTTCCGTTAAACAAACCGGAGAAAGTGAAAACGGAATAAATAAACTTGACGCTTTTATTCTTCTATCACGAAATAAGAAACAAGGTATAATTTTTGAACTTGAAGGAACGAACTCAGAGGGAGACCTCGGCTTTGGAGTGGGACTAACGTATCAACATCGTAATTTATGGAAGGGGGCTGAGGTTCTTACAACAAAATTCAGAACATCTTACGAAAGTCTTTCAGGAAACCTTGATGGACTTATCAATAACAGATATACGGAATTTGCAGGTGAAGTAGGTATAACTTTTCCAAAGTTTCTTGCTCCGTTCCTTTCAAAATCATTTAAGAAAAAAGTAAAAGCATCATCAGAAGTTGCTCTTACCTGCAATTACCAAGAACGTCCTGAATACACAAGAGTAATTGCAGGTGCAGGTTGGAAATATAAATGGGGTAATAGAACAAATACTATTCGCAGGACTTTTGATGTACTTGACGTAAATTTCGTCAGTCTTCCCAGCAGTACTATAGATTTTATAGAAGAAATCTCAAATCCGCTTCTCCGTTACAGTTATGAAGACCACTTGATTATGAGAATGGGTTATACATATTACAAAACAAATAGGAGAATGTCTTCTGCTACCCTTCTAAATAGGCATCAACAATCACACGTTTATACATTACGATTAGCAGCTGAAACGGCAGGCAACCTACTTTATGGTATCTCAAATCTGTCTGGGCAGAAAAAAGATGATGGAGCATATAAGTTTATGGGTATTCAATATTCTCAATACCTTAAGACAGAAGCAGACTATTCACTAACAGAAGTTATAAACAGTCGTAGTAGTTTTGCTTTCCATTTCGGGCTTGGTATTGCATTCCCTTATGGTAACTCAAGAATACTTCCATTTGAAAAAAGATTTTATGCCGGTGGTGCAAATGGAGTTAGAGGTTGGGGAGTAAGAACATTGGGACCGGGAAAATATGAAGCACAAAATTCAGTGTCAAATTTCATAAATCAATGTGGCGATATTAACCTTGAAATGAGTGTTGAGTATCGTGCTAAACTTTTTTGGGTTTTTGAAGGTGCATTGTTTATTGATGCAGGTAATATTTGGACAATAAAAGATTATGAAAATCAATATGGAGGACAATTTAAGTTTGATACTTTTTACAAGCAAATAGCTCTTGCATACGGAATTGGTCTCAGACTTGATTTCAACTATTTTTTACTCCGTTTTGATTTAGGTATCAAAGCTCATAACCCGGCGGAAAACCAGGAAGAATGGCCTTTAATCCATCCACGATGGAAACGAGACACAACACTTCACTTTGCTGTTGGCTATCCGTTTTAAATTTAAATATATGAAGAAACTCGTAATTTTTGACCTCGACGGCACTTTACTCAACACAATTGACGACCTTGGTGAAGCTGCAAATTATGCTTTGAAAAATGCCGGATACCCTACTCATACTATAGCATCTTATCCCTATTTTGTTGGGAATGGTGTTACCAAACTCTTGGAAAGAGTACTTCCGGAAGAAGCACAAAACGATGAAAATGTACGCTCTCTAAGAAGGTATTTTATGGAATACTACGAAGTGCATAACACCGACAATACAAACCCCTACCCCGGTATTAATGAATTGCTCACTGAACTTGAATCAGCCGGAGTAAAATTGGCTGTGGCATCAAACAAGTATGATTCTGCTGTAAAAAAACTCATCAACCACTACTTTCCTCATATAAAATGGTCCGCTATTGAAGGTCAGAAAGAAGGGATTCCTGTAAAACCGGATCCGTCAATAGTATTTGATATTCTTTCCAAATGTCCTACACCAAAGTCTGAAGTTCTCTACATTGGCGATTCCGGTATTGATATGGAAACCGCACGTAGAGCATGCGTAACATCATGCGGAGTTACATGGGGATTCCGTCCTATAACAGAACTGTTAGCGAATTATGCTGAATATATAGCTAACCAACCACACGAAATTTTAGATATTGTACTACAAAATGAATGATTATTTCTTAAAATTTCGTAACTTTGCACAAAAATCATAGCAAAAATTCATCATTATAAATTATCCTTCTAAGGTAAAAAGATTTCTATGGATTTAATAAATTTGTTAGCACCACACAACACAGACCTTGCTGCTACAATTATCCTCTATTCTTTTGTAATAGCGGTCGGTGTCTATTTGGGTAAACTCAAGATTGGAGGAGTGTCATTAGGTGTAACATTCGTCCTTTTTGTGGGTATTATTATGGGGCATTTCGGATATGAAGTAAATGACCAAGTATTAAAATTTATTAGAGAATTTGGGCTAATAATTTTCATTTTTGCAATTGGTTTGCAAGTTGGTCCCGGTTTCTTCTCTTCATTTAAGGAAGGCGGTATAAGACTTAATATGCTTGCAGTTTCTGCTATTGCACTAAATGTAATTATCGTTCTCGCAATATTCTTAATAGATGGAGGAAATACGTCAATAAGTGCGCTTGTGGGTATTATGTCCGGTGCTGTCACAAACACTCCCGGACTCGCTGCAGCCCAGCAAGCCATTGGTGACCCGGCTGCAGAAAACGTAATGGCAATGGGATATGCTGCCGCATATCCATTGGGTGTTGTTGGTATTATCCTATCAATGTTCATTATTAAAGGAATATTTAGAATCAATATTGATAAAGAAGTAAAACAACTTGAAGATGAGCAAGAAAATAGTATGCTCAAACCATACTTAATGACTCTTGAGGTTACTAATAAACTTATTGACGGACTCAATCTCGCAAAATTACACGAGATTATTCAATGCAACTTTGTGGTTTCTCGTATGATGACTGTAGAGGGAGAAATACTTATTCCTACCTCTGCAACAACACTTCATGTTGGCGATAAATTACTAATAGTCCTTTCTGTACAAGATGAAGATAAATTTACTGCTGTCCTTGGAGTAAGAATAGAAATGGACTGGGAAGATGCAACTCCGGCATCTGTAGTATCTCGCAGAATCCTTATCACTAAGGGTAATTTTAATGGAGTAAAACTTGGTTCTCTCCGTTTACATAAAGGATATAAACTGAATTGCACGCGTGTGAACCGTGCTGGAGTTGACCTTATTGCTTCCCCAAGTCTTCGCTTGCAGTTAGGTGACCGAATTACAGTAGTTGGACAGCTTGAAGATATAGAACGTCTTGCTTCCAAAATGGGTAACTCTATGAAACGTCTTAATCAGCCTAACCTTATCACCATTTTTGTGGGAATACTTTTTGGTATTATACTGGGTTCTATAAATATCGGCTTTGGTATGAAATTAGGTCTTGCAGGTGGTCCACTTGTAGTAGCAATACTATTAAGCCGTTTCGGATACAAACTTAAACTTATTACGTACACGTCTTCTTCTGCTTCTCTTATGCTTCGAGAATTAGGAATCTGCCTTTTCTTGGCATCTGTAGGAATCTCAGCAGGAAAAGGATTTGCGGATACAGTTTTTAATAATACCGGTATGTGGTGGGTAATTTATGGATTTATAATTACCGTAATTCCGCTTATTATAGTAGGACTTATTGCTCGCGGTGTTTATAAAATCAATTTCCTCACAATAATGGGTCTATTTTCCGGAGGTTACACAGACCCACCTGCACTTGCTTATGGTAGCAATACCACCGGCAATGATCAACCTGCTGTTGCCTATGCCACTGTTTATCCATTGACAATGTTTATGCGTGTTGTTGCCGCACAAGTACTAATACTGAGTTTTGCTTAATTGAAATAATTACACTATAAATAAAAAGCCCGTAAGTAACGGGCTTTTTTCATAGTCTTTTAAAGAAAAAGGATAGGTTATTGGGTAATACTATTGATTACTTTTAAGAGTGTATCTTTATCGTGGAACCCGGATTCTCTCCAAATTGCATTTCCGGACTTGAATATAATAAGAGTAGGAACACTCATTACTCTATATTGCATTGCAAGATTCTGATTTTTATCCACATCAATTTTTATGATTGATGCCCTATCTTTTATTTCTTCTTTAAGTTCAGAAAGAACTGGTAATTGTGCTTGACAAGGTCCACACCAAGTAGCAAAAAAATCCACTAAAGTAGGCTTGTCACTTGAAATAAGTTCATTGAATTTTTCCATAATAGTAAATATTTGTTTATAAAACAATAACGCAAATTCTATGCCAAAAGTTTATAAAAAAAGTCCGTTGCCATCAATTAGGCAGCAGACTTGTCAATTAAAGATTTTTTAGGTCACTAACACTTGGGTTTATCGCAACTATCTTACCGTATTTACTAATAAGATAACTGTTATACCCTGCCTTAAGGTCGTAAAATTTATCTATTTGAACAAAATTACGATTACCGGCAAAAATTTGCGATTCATTGTCTAAATTGTCACGTCGTATTATTTCGTTGAAAAGAATTTCATTCTCATCAAGATTGACTGACATATAATTCAAAGAATTATCCCCTATTTCTTTTTTACTCCGGATAAATGAGTCATACATTTTGCAATATATTCTGGAATTTGCATCGTATGAGCTCCAAAAGTTGAGTAAAAAATATTCTCCACGATATTTCTCAATATCAAAAGTTTTGCCATTTGAAGTAAAAGTAATGTTTGGTGCATAATCACCTACTTGGTTACCAATTTCTTCATTTGTAAAACCATAGGAGAAGAGAAAAATCAAGACAATGCTTGCAAAAAGCATAAATGATTTCTTCATCGTTTTCAATTAAAATTACTATTCAGGACAAATATAATAATGAGTACGACCCCTTTTTTATATTTGACCTTGCCGACTTTCGGCTAATCGTCAACTCTATGACGCTACTTCTTAAAAGCGATGCAAAGTTACAAAAATATTACAAAACAAACAAATTCCAATTCTACCATATAAGCTTTTATTAACAACTAATAAGTCTAATATTTTGTTATAAAGAAAGTTATATTATAAAAATATGTTGTTAAGTTTTGTTAATGACCTTCAATCAAAGCTGTAATTTTGCTTTTATTAGCAAATCATCTGCATTATAAAAATCAGATATTAAAATTCTGCTAATGTCCTGAACATCATTATTACTTAAATATGACTTTATTATTTCATACCCTATATATTTACCTATCATTGCAGGACATTCGTTGCAAATAATATTTGATGCCGGAGCAGGATTACATAATTTTGATATTACTATATATTCTGACGTGAAAAGCAATTGCTTTTCAATCAATGTATTCCAAATCATAGATATATTTTGATTTATCCATTCTTTTTCATTTTTCTCGTAACCAATAAATGAATATATATCGCAATTAGGAATAATTTTTATAGCTATATAAGCCAAGGCTCCTTCGTAAGCAATTCTTGAAAGAACATTTGATTTGCTTCCGTTATAATATGGATTGAAATAAGCTAAGGAAGATTCTACAATATCATAAACCATTCGTGAAATATTCTTTTTCTTGCGTATATAATCAGGAAAAGAATCATATCCTTTATAATTACTTCCCAGATAATGGTTTAATCCGATATAGACGATAGAATCCGTTACAATTATCGGTTGATTATATGGGTTTATTATGCCACAGTAATTTTTAATAGGAATCTTAATGTTTATTCTCTCTGCATTTAAACATATTGACGATAAATCTTTCTCAACTTCGTTTAATGAAGGCAAATTGCAAGTTACATCTTTTTCAAAAATAGTGAAATACGAAGAATTTCTGTACATTTCAGCTGTAAATTCTTCACCGACTTGAGTAGAAAATACTGAAAGTAGTGGTTGCAGAAGTGAAACAGGGACAGTCTCGTTATTGTTCAGCATCTTATCAAGCCTCACAATATTTATAGAATTTGTTTCTTGATTTCTTTCAGTACACGAAGATAAGAATAAAAGCGGTAATATGTAAAATATTCTTTTCATTATTTGTATATCGGTATTATTTTTATCACAAATTTATTTAATTACATTGAATTGAGAATGAAAAATATGGTAATATTTTCCATTTATGTTGTATAAAAGGTATAAAATTCGCGAAAAATTGCGTAAATAAGCCTAAATTCGTAAATTTGCATTGAAAAAAGAAGATAGAGCGTTTACATTTGTGCGTTATTATCTACAATAATATATAGACTATATATGCAACGACTAAACTACATAAAATATTATTTATTAGTAACACTTATTGTGTTATGTACTTTTAGTTTGTCGTCACAAGATTTTATTGTAGTAGTTGATGCCGGCCATGGCGGCAAAGATTTTGGTACAAATCATTATGGTGTTGTAGAAAAAAAAGTTAATCTTGCAGTAGCAAAATTGCTTAAAGACAAAATAGTAAATGAAAGTTCAGGAATAAGAGTTGTCCTTACACGAGATAAAGATGTTTTTGTAGAACTTAGGGATAGAGCGAAAATTTCAAACGATATAGATGCAGATTTGTTCCTCTCCATTCATTGCGATGCTATTGGAGCTAAAAATTTGAGAGCAACAACCTACGGCTCCACCACTCAGGTAATGAATATCAAACAAATGAAAAATCTTAATTTTCTAAGTGAAGAAGACCGACTTGAAAGGCTTGATGCTATGGAAAAAAGCATTAAAATGTCTGACTATGTTTTAGAAGAATTGGAAAACGTTGCTCATAGAAAAATATTGGGTACAAAACAAAACCCTCGCGATTTAGCTGTCATTCGTGAGACTAAAGCCCCTTCTTTAATTGTTGAATTAGACTATATTACTTACCGAGAATCCGGGAAATACCTTAATTCAGAAAAAGGACAAGAAGAACTTGCTACTGCACTTTTTAATGCAGTGGTTCGTTATAGAGATTATTTGGTGCAGCTTGAGGGTATGGAGAAAACTGAAGATGAAAGCTTTTACATTTCACAAGTCACTAAACAAAAACCGGATAAAGATGAGAAGGCTCAAACCGTAGATGAAAATACAACCTCCTTTTATATACAGTTTTTATGCTCTGGTTCTCAGTTGAATGAAAACAGTAAGTCACTTAAAAAAATTAAAGGATATGATTATACGTATTATATTGATGGAGGTCAATACAAATATATCCAAGGGTCTTACCCTACTCTGAACGAAGCAGAAAATAAACTAAAAGAAATAAAACAAATTTTTCCAGACGCTTTCATTATCAAAATGCGAAATGGAAAGAGAATCAAATAAGATAATACAAACAAATAGTCATGAAAATAAGAAAAGAAATCACTATCAGCATTTGCGTAATTCTTTCATTATGCATTTTGTTTTTGGGAATTGACTTCCTTAAGGGAATAAACGTGTTTAAGCCCGCAAATTATTACACTGCGTCATACACAAATGTTAACGGACTTACTGTCTCTTCACCTGTAACTATTAATGGATATAAAATAGGTTTGGTTAGCTCTATTGAATATCAATACGATAATCCGGGACATGTAGGTGTTGAATTCAGTCTTGACAAAGAGCTCCAATTACCATTGGGTAGTAAAGCTGTTATTGTATGCGATATGCTTGGAACAGCAACAGTACAACTCGTTCTTACTGATAATACTGAATTCCATAATGTTGGAGATGAAATTATTGGAGAAACAGCATCAGGACTGATGGATAATCTCTCAAATGATTTAATGCCTGGAGTTGCTAATATATTTCCTAAAATAGACTCTCTTATTACATCAATAAACAAACTTGTTTCTGACCCGGCTATTGAAGCTTCAGTAAAACGTCTTGATGCAATCACTGCAAATTTGCAAGCTACAATTGTCAGTCTTGACAAAGCAAGCAAATCTCTGCCAAAAGTAATGAATAACATAGAGGGCGTCACCGATAACGTCAATACTATAACCGGCAATTTTGTTGTTTTATCGGAAGAACTAAAGAATGTACCACTTGATTCTACGTTAAACAATATTCAACAAACTACAGAAAATTTACGTTTACTTACAGAAGAACTGAACAACCCAAATTCTTCTTTAGGGCTTCTTATGAATGACCCCCAATTGTATAACAACTTAAATAATACCGTCAAAAGCCTTGATTCATTGTTTATAGATATAAAGAAGAATCCAAAAAGATATATCAACATAAAACTACTTTAAGGCAGTGAGTAATATTTAGAATAATTCTAAATAAAAATTATTTTGGCTAAATTGCTGATTCCTTTTATTTGTGGCAATTTAGCCATAATTTTTATCAAAATTGTTGCAGGCAGTATGAATACCGATTATAATTTTTAGCACACTAAAATACTGATAAACAAAGTATTAAAAATACAATATGATGTCTTTAACTAATAGTTGAAACCACTTCTCGCTAAGTTGCTGAAATACAGATATGTTGTACTATTTTTATAAAAAGCAAATTTTTTGTCTTTGTTTTTTCAAAAAATATTCCTCAATTTTGTATCGGAAAAGTTCACGAAATTTTACATTATGACAAGCAACCACATAAAATTGTGGGAGGAGTGTCTTCGCCAAATAAAAGACAATATCACCCATGAACAGTTCAAATCTTGGTTTGAACCAATAACCTCTATTAGTTTTGGCGAAGGAAAGTTGAACCTCATGGTTCCTTCACCATATTTTGTTGAGCACATTGAAGCAAAGTTTGGTGATTTATTGGGAAAAGTAATTGGTAAAGTGTATGGTTCCGGAACTGAGTTGTTTTATAATTATTATCAAGTCAACAACGAACCTACCACCAATGTTACTGTAAGAAGAGATAATCCCTCCGGTGCAATTAAACCAAATCTCCCACCAGCCAACCCCGCGATTACATCGCCTAAAGTTAATTTTGACTCTCAGCTTAACCCAAGATATACGTTTGAAAATTATTGCTGTAGTATGTCAAATAAAGTGGCACTATCAATTGGCGAAGCTATTGGTAATGACCCCAAATGCAAGACTTTCAATCCCCTATTCATAATAGGACCATCTGGTGTGGGTAAAACTCACCTTATGCATGCAATAGGCATCAGACTAAAGGAAAACAATCCTGAATTACGGGTTTTATATGTTACTTCAAGACTTTTTGAAAGTCAGTTCACTACTGCTGCACACAATGGTGATATTAATAACTTCATAAATTTTTACCAAAGTATTGATTGTCTTATTATAGATGATATACAAGATTTGATAGGCAAGGAAAGAACACAAAATACCTTCTTTCATATCTTCAACCATTTGCAGTTAAATGGTAAGCAGATAATCATTTCAAGCGACTGTCCTCAATCTCAAATGAAAGGAATGTCTGAACGTATGCTCACTCGATTTAAGTGGGGTATGACAGTCAAACTTGAAAGGCCTGACCTTGAATTGCGTAGAGAAGTACTTTCAATGAAGGCACAATATGATGGATTAACAATTAGTGATGAAGTAATAGATTTTATTGCATCAAATGTTAAAGATAGCATTAGAGAACTGGAAGGTGTAATGGTATCACTCGTGGCACATGCAACAGTCTTGAATGTTGATATTTCTATAGAACTTGCAAAAAATGTTATCCAAAATTCATTTAAGATGACTCAAAAACAAGTGAATTTTGAGATGATTGCACAAGAAGTCAGTACCTACTATGGTATTGACCCAGATGATATTTACACAAAGTCCAGAAAACGTGAAATTTCTGATGCAAGACAAATGGTGATGTATCTTACCAAGAAACATTCCAAGATGCCTTTAACAGCAATTGGCACTCGACTTTCTCGCACTCATGCAACAGTGCTCTATGCTTGCAAAAACATTGAGGATAGATTGCCACACGAAAAACAACTCAAAGACGATGTTACAAAAATAGAAAGTAGAATTTTTGCATAACACAATTTTAATAATTAAAGTTATAAGACAATAGTAAAATTTAAATAATTTGCTATTGTCTTTTGTTATTAATTATTGTTATATATTGTAGTAATATATAACTTTAATTTAATACCGATATAAAAAAGTATTTAGCAGAAATGGTTGGCACTATGGTGCTTGTATTAATGGGTTGCGGAACGGCACTCAGTATTGGTTGTGGTGAACCCGCAGGTGTGGTTGGAACGGCAATGGCATTTGGTCTCGCTGTAATTGGTATGGCATACACAATTGGAAGTGTATCCGGTTGCCATATAAATCCGGCAATCACACTTGGTGTATGGTTATCAAAAAGAATGTCTTGTGATTAATTGGTACTTGTCCTTGTTCTAAACAATAAGTTTGATTAATCTAATATGAAGCCGGTCTTATATCGGCTTTTTTATGCAATATTATATAAAAGTAAGTGAGTGCTAAATAGCTGATTACAAAAATTAATTAAATCTCAATTTGAAATATTGAAAATTTTCAAATATTTTTATCTTTTCCTCCTTAAATTTTAAGTAATACTACCTTATATTTTTATAAGTGAAATTTTTCAAAAATATTTCTAAATTCTCAAATTTATATTTACTTTAATTTCAAGCAATTAACTATTTGTTTTAGTAAACTTTGAAAATTGTAAATAAATAATTGTTGAAAGATTTGTATATCACAAAATAATTATTTTACTTTGCCGTGTAAAATTTCCAATAACTTTTCCAACATTAACTTAAAGCTAATCTACAAATAATTTAATCTATTAAAATAACAGTGGAACAGAAAGTTTACACATACGATGAAGCATATGCTGCATCTTTGGATTACTTTGGCGGTGATGAACTTGCCGCGAGAGTGTGGGTCAGTAAATATGCATTGAAAGATTCAGATGGTAATATTTTTGAACTTTCACCGGACGATATGCATAAACGTATCGCTTCAGAAATTGCACGTATTGAGAAGAATTATCCTAATCCAATGCCTGAAGATGAAGTCTTTTCTTATCTTAAAGATTTCAAATATATAGTGCCGCAAGGTAGTCCTATGTCCGGTATTGGTAACCACTACCAAGTCGGTTCTCTGTCAAATTGTTTTGTGATTGGACTTGATGGTGATCCGGATTCATACGGAGGCGTAATTAGAATTGATGAAGAGCAGGTTCAACTTATGAAACGAAGAGGAGGCGTAGGACACGACTTATCCCACATCAGACCTGCAGGAACTCCGGTTAAGAACTCTGCACTTACATCAACAGGATTAGTTCCTTTTATGGAACGTTATTCTAATTCTACAAGAGAAGTTGCACAAGGTGGTCGCCGCGGTGCTTTGATGCTTACCGTTAGCATTAATCACCCGGATTCAGAAGCATTTATAGATGCAAAAATGGAACAGGGTAAAATTACAGGTGCAAATGTATCTGTCAGAATTTCCGACGCATTTATGAATGCTGCTTTGAATGGTGAAAAATTTAATCAAACATTCCCGATTGAAAGTGACAACCCTATTATCACAAAAGAAATTGATGCAGCACAATTATGGGCAAAAATCATTCATAATGCTTGGAAATCAGCTGAGCCCGGGGTTCTCTTTTGGGATACTATAACTCGCGAATCTGTTCCGGATTGCTATGCAGACCTCGGATTCAAAACTATTTCTACAAACCCTTGCGGTGAAATACCTTTGTGTCCCTATGATAGTTGTCGTTTATTAGCCATCAACCTATATTCATACGTTGTAAATCCATTTAAGAAAGATGCATATTTTGATTTTGACCTTTTCAAAATTCATGTAGCAAAGGCTCAGAGAATAATGGACGACATTATTGACCTTGAAATGGAAAAGATAGACACTATTATTGAAAAGATAAATTCTGACCCTGAACCTGAGGAAGTTAAAATTACAGAGCGTCATCTTTGGGAAAAAATTCGCAGAAAAACCCTTAAAGGACGTAGAACAGGTGTGGGGACAACTGCAGAAGGAGATATGTTAGCTGCCTTAGGATATAAATATGGAACACCGGAAGCTACTGATTTTTCAGTTAGTGTTCACCGTGCTTTAGCTATAGCAGCTTATGGCTCTTCTGTAGAAATGGCAAAAGAGCGTGGAGCTTTTGAAGTTTTTGATGCTCAACGAGAAATAAATAATCCATTCATAAACAGGCTTAAGGAGCAAGATCCTGAAATGTATGAAAGAATGGTTAAGTACGGACGTAGAAATATTGCATGTCTTACGATTGCTCCTACCGGTACTACAAGTCTTATGACTCGCACCACTTCCGGCATTGAACCTGTATTTCTACCGGTTTACAAACGTAGAAGAAAAGTCAATCCAAGTGATGAAAAGGTTCGAGTGGATTATGTAGATGATAGTGGTGATGCGTTTGAAGAATATATTGTTTATCATCCAAAATTCTTGGAATGGATGAAAATCAACAATATAGAAATTAAAGACAGTTACACGGACGCAGAAATAGAAGAACTTATTTCCAAATCCCCATACGCAGGTGCCACTTCAAACGATATTGATTGGCTTGAAAAAGTAAGAATGCAAGGAAATATCCAGAAATGGGTTGACCATTCAATTTCTGTTACAATCAATCTGCCCTCAGACGTTAGCGAAGAGCTCGTTGCTCAATTGTATGCAGAAGCATGGCGTTCTGGTTGCAAGGGATGTACAGTTTATCGTGACGGTTGTCGCTCAGGTGTTCTTGTAAGTATTTCAAAGAAAGAAGAGCCGGTCGAAATTCATCCACACGTTATTAAACGTCCGATAGAACTTGAAGCTGATGTTGTTCGCTTCCAAAACAACAAGGAAAAATGGATTGCATTCGTTGGTTTGTTAAATGGTAACCCATACGAAATATTTACCGGTCTCGCAGATGATGACGATGGTATTTTCTGTCCTAAGTCCGTAAACCATGGTAAAATCATTAAAGCTATAGGTGAAGATGGTGTTAAAAGATACGACTTTCAATTCGTAAATAAACGAGGATACAAAACTACTATTGAAGGCTTGAGCGATAAGTTTAATCCCGAATATTGGAATTATGCAAAACTCATTTCAGGTGTGCTTCGTTATGGTATGCCAATTGACCAAGTATTAAAACTGGTATCAGGTCTTGAACTTGATAGTCAATCCATTAACACGTGGAAAATGGGTGTAGAGCGTGCCTTGAAAAAATATTTACCAAACGGAACAAAAGCAACAGGCCAAACTTGTCCTAATTGTGGTCAAGAGACACTTATTTATCAAGAAGGATGCTTGATTTGCACTGCTTGCGGCACTTCTAAATGCGGTTAATTTCTCTCTAACTCAATATTTAGACACTAATAAAAGGTCAAATTGCAAATTTCCTTTGCAATTTGACCTTTTTCTTAAAAAAAGTTTGTACCTTTATAGCAACTTTATAAATTATAAGAATACTAATACCTAAAAGAATATATTTTACTTACATGAAACTGACATTCAACGTTAATTATCACACGAATTGGGGCGAATCCGTTCACATCGTGGGTTCTGCCGAAGAATTAGGCGGTGGTGATTTTTCAAAATCTGTAAAAATGTCACTTACAGGTGACCAACATTGGATATTTGAGGTGGAATTGCCTGATTCTCTTGCAGAGTTTGACTATTCTTATATTGTCAAAAATGAAAATGGATTCATAAAAAATGAATGGGGACATCAGCGTAAATTTATTCGCGGACGAGCTGCCAAAGTTTATAATATCTACGACCGATGGCAAGACCAACCGGCAGACAAACCGCTTTATTCTTCTGCTATTGTTGATTGCCTTAATTATCGTGGACAAAGAGATAAAAGATTAGGCCTAAGAACGGGGTTCATCAATATTACTATTGATGCACCGATGGTAGGTCCAAAAGACGTTCTTGCTATATGTGGCGGTTGTCCGGCACTCGGTGATTGGGATTCATCAAAGGCAATATTGATGTCTGATGCTGATTTTCCAATGTGGTCTGTCAATATTGAAGCAAAAAAATTAGCAGTAGGTACTCAATTTAAGTTTATCATTCTTAATAAAGAGACTAAAGATGTAGTTGCTTGGGAAGGTGGAGATAACAGAGTATTTGAAATTGCCGGAGATAAACAAGCAGCAACAATTATAAGTGGCTTAAGATTTAATAATCCATTACCTCCTTTGCGTTGTGCAGGTGTGGCTATTCCTGTTTTCTCTCTTCGCTCGGCAGAAGATTTTGGTGTAGGTGATTTCTACGATTTGAAAAAAGTTGTTGACTGGGCAGAATTGACAGGACAAAATTTTATCCAAATTTTACCTATCAATGACACAACAATGACGCACACATGGACGGATTCATATCCTTACAATGCAAATTCTACTTTTGCACTTCACCCTATGTTCTTGCGTCTTGAAGAAATCGGCATTATCAACGATGAGAATAGAATGGTTTATTACAATGAAAAACGTGCTTATTTGAATTCTCTCGTAACTGTTGATTATGAAGAAGTGAACAAGTATAAGAATGAATATGTTCATGAAATTTTCGCACAAGATGGTCAAAGCACTATTAACTCAGATGATTTCAAGACCTTTGTAACAAAAAATGCTGATTGGCTTACACCTTATGCTGCATTTTGCGTACTCCGTGACTTAAATGGCACTGCTGATTTTACTACTTGGGGAGCATATTCTGAATATGAAGTAGGAAAAGTGGAAGGTTTTATTTCTTCACACATTGATGATATAAACTTTGTATATTTCCAGCAATTCCACTTGGATTGTCAAATGAGAGCTGTAAGAGATTATGCGCATCAACATGGTGTAGCTATAAAAGGCGATATTCCAATTGGTATTTCACGAACAAGCGTTGACGCATGGATTTCCCCTCGTCTCTTCAACCTTGATTGTCAAGCAGGTGCTCCACCTGATGATTTCTCTGTTCTCGGACAAAACTGGGGTTTCCCAACATATAATTGGGAAGAAATGAATAAAGACGGCTTTGCTTGGTGGAAGGCAAGATTCCGCAAAATGAGTGAGTATTTTGATGCTTACCGTATTGACCATGTACTTGGATTCTTCCGTATATGGCAAATACCTATGGATGCAGTTCATGGTTTATTGGGTGTATTTAACCCTGCACTTCCATTTACACCGGACGAACTCCGCCATTCATACGATTTTTGGATTGATGTAAACCTTCACACTACTCCGTATATTATGGATTGGTTCCTTGGAGACTATTTCGGCGAATATACGGAAGAAGTTAAGAATACATACCTTCAACCTTTAGGCTATGGTCGATATAAACTTAAAGAAGAGTTTAACACCCAACGTAAGGTTGCAGACTATTTTGCAAACAAAGATAAAAATGATAAGAACAACCGGATATCCGATGCTCTTATGGGGCTTATTGACAATGTTTTATTTATAGAAGACCCATACGAAAAAGGTAAATATCATCCAAGAATATCTGCACAATTCACCCATATCTATCGCAGTCTGAATGACTACGAAAAATGGTGTTTCGACAGACTCTACAACGATTTCTTCTATCGCCGCCATAATGACTTCTGGTACGGCAAAGCAATGTGGAAACTTCCTCCGCTCATTGAAGCAACAGATATGCTCACGTGTGCAGAAGATCTCGGAATGATTCCTGATTGTGTTGCTGCCGTAATGAGTCAACTTGAAATTTTATCTCTTGAAATTCAACGTATGCCTAAAGACCCCAAATCTGAATTTGGCAATACTTGGAATTATCCGCACTATTCAGTTTGCACAACATCTACTCACGATATGGGTGGAATTCGTCTTTGGTGGGAAGAAAACAGAGAAAAAACTCAGCATTTCTTTAACAATACACTTGGTTGTGCCGGAGAAGCACCATATTTTGCAGAACCATGGTTGTGCGAAAAAATCGTTGAGCAACACTTAAAATCACCATCAATGCTTTGCATTCTTCCACTTCAAGATTTGTTGTCAATTAATTCGGAATTACGTCGAAATAACCCTGCAGATGAGCAAATAAATGTTCCTGCTAATTCTCGTCATTATTGGAGATACCGTATGCATCTTACTCTACAACAGCTTCTTGATGCAACGACATTCAATAATCAGTTGAAAAATATGATTAAAGAAAGCAGCAGATAAAGAAATGTTGAAGTCAAAAGATTGGACACGGCTAAAAACAATTGATGGTAATGACAATATTGCTATAATTGATTCTATAGAACCACTTAAATCAATTCCTTTACCTCGCATCACGGAAACTATTCTTTCCGTGGTATGTCTTGAAGGTTCTGTATCTATATCTATTGACGACAAGGTGTTGGTAATGACACCCTCAGATATTATGGTTTTAGCTCCTGGTCATTTGCTCAGCTCTTATGAGCCGAGCAATGACTTTAAGGGCTTTGCTATTAATACTACACTTAATTATATTGGGAATATGCTCCCAATTATGTCCAGAATTATTGTTTGCCATAAGGCTTTTGAAGAAGACCCTGTTCTAAAGCTTAATGATGAAGACTTACAAACAATTATTCAATATCGGGAAATCTTACATAGAAAACTCGTTTCAAAAGAAAGTCCTTACAAAAAGTGGATTATAAATTCTATTTGTCAAGCAATTGCGATAGAGATTTTCTCGTTTTATTTTAGAGAACTTGAACCCACACATAGAAAATCCAATATAAAACACAATAGAAGCGAAGAACTTTTCTACAAATTCATCACACTTGTAGAAGATAATTTTTATCACACTCGTTCTATTTCTGACTATGCTTCAAAATTATGTATTTCCACAAAATACTTATCTGCTCTCGTAAAAGAAGTTAGTGGAAGAACTGCCAGTTCGTGGATTGATTCATATGTGATTTATGAAGCAAAAAAACTTCTTTCTTCTACTGATTTATCAATTTTACAGGTTAGTGAAAAGTTATCCTTTCCTAATCAATCTTTTTTTGGCAAATATTTCAAAAATTGCACGGGAATGTCTCCAACTGTTTACAGGAAACAACAGATTCAGCCTAATTTCAATTCCTGATTAAGTTTGCAGATTCACGGGTGACACCTATATTGTGTTTTGAAAAAATTCTTTCTGCGGATTTCTCAAAATTATCTGCTTGAATTTTTCTATAACCGGAGGTTACATCTTCAACAGGAACTACCCTATAATTACTTTTACCATCTGAAGGTAAAGTGAAAATAAGACTGTAATTAGCTGATTTAAGTTTTGCTTTTCCTAAAGCATCTTTTGTAATAACCACTCGCACCATAACACCTCCACGTGTATCCGTCGTTTTCATATCAGAAATAAAATTGCCCAATGAATACACTATAAGACAATCTTTATTATACTTTTCTGAATAACGGATTTCCATTGGTTGAATAACGTGAGGATGACCACCAATTATTAAATCAACTCCTTGATTTAATAGAAAATTAGCAATTTTCTGTTGATTGTTATTTGGCAGTAATTTATATTCGTCTCCCCAGTGTATTTGAACAGAAATTATCTCAGCACCATTAGTTCTGCTTAATTCTATATCTTTCTTAATTTGAACAGTGTCAATATAGTTAACCACTACATTTTTTGGACTTATACCATTAGTTCCGTATGTATAATTGAGAAATGAAATTTTGAATCCATTAATATCCTTAATAAATGGCACTTTATCTTCTCTGTCTTGTTTATTAAGATAGGTCCCTATATGTGATATGCTTAAAGAATCAAGAATATTGTTTGTTCTTTTCAGTCCTTTGTCCTGACGGTCCAATGTATGATTGTTGGCATTCAAAAACAAATCAAAACCTGCCTCGTGAAGAGATTTGGCAAACTCAGTCGGAGAACTGAAACACGGATAGCCGGTAAATGGTTTTCCTCCGAGTGTAGTTTCAAAGTTAACTACAGAATAATCTGCCGATGAAATATAATCTTTTATATCCTCAAAACATTCGGTATATGAATATGTATCCCCTACACTCTTTGCTGCTCTTATTTGAGCAATATGTTGCATCGCATCTCCTGCATAAAGAAGTGAAATCTCTTGAGTAGAAACAAAGGGATTTACAAAACTTAAAGCTAATGATAGCCAAAATTCATTCATACACTATTTGTAAATTGCTTTTGTAGCAGCAAGAAGTGTATTGTTCATAAGTGACACAATCGTCATAGGACCAACGCCTCCGGGTACAGGTGTAATAAAACTACACTTTATTGACACATTGTCAAAATCAACATCACCTGTTAATTTATAGCCAGATTTTCGTGTTTCATCTTTAACTCTCGTTGTTCCGACATCAATCACTACAGCTCCTTCTTTTACCATATCTGCCTTTACAAATCCGGGACTTCCCATTGCCGCTATAATGATATCAGATTGAAGACAAATATCCTTAATGTCAGGTGTAAAACTATGGCATACCGTCACAGTAGCATTGCCTGGATACCCTTTTTGCATAAGCAGCGTGGCAACAGGTTTTCCAACTATATTACTTCTACCGAGAATTGCACATTTTTTGCCCTTTGTATCAATATTATATCTTTCCAAAAGCATCATAATACCTGCAGGAGTGGCAGACTTAAAGCAAGGTAAACCAATTGACATTCTACCAACATTAATAGGATGAAAACCATCAACATCCTTCTTATAATCAATCGCTTCAATAATTTTTTGCTCATTTATATGCTTGGGAAGAGGTAATTGTACTATAAAACCATCAACGCTTTCATCATCGTTTAGAGAATTTATAGCCTGAAGTAATTCATCTTCGGTTACACTATCTTCAAAACGAAGCAGTGTGGACTTAAAACCACACTGCTCACAAGCACGAATTTTATGTGCTACGTATGTTTCACTTCCCCCATCATGACCCACAAGGATTGCAGCCAAATGAGGAGGACGATTTCCTTGTGCAATAATTTCTTTAACTCGAGTTGCTATTTCGAGTTTTATATCATCGGAGATTTTTTTACCGTCAATAATTGTCATGCAATCTATCTTGAAAATGTTATCTTCCGCCTTTTAACCCACGCATAAGCTTCATTGGATTGCCTTTGAAACTTGAAGCTGCTTTAAGCATTTTGCGTGTTTGTTCAAATTGCGTCAGCAATCTGTTCACCTCTTGCAACGTTGTACCGGACCCTTTTGCTATTCTCTGTCTTCGTGAGCCATTGATTATTTGGGGATTAATTCTTTCCTTTTCTGTCATGGAACGAATAATTGCCTCTACACTCTTGAAGGCATTGTCATCAATATCCAAGTCTTTAATTGCTTTACCAACCCCGGGAATCATTGAAGCAAGTTCCTTAATATTACCCATTTTTTTAATTTGTTGGATTTGATTAAGGAAATCGTTAAAATTAAATTGATTTTTTACAATCTTGCTCTGAATCTGCTTCGCTTCTTCTTCAGTGATAACGTTTTGTGCCCTCTCAACAAGTGACATGATATCACCTTGACCAAGAATACGTGCTGCCATACGATTAGGGTGGAACTGGTCTATAGCATCAAGCTTTTCACCTGTACCAATGAATTTTATAGGCTTGTTTACAACAGTCCTTATTGAAAGTGCTGCACCACCGCGTGTATCACCATCTAATTTAGTGAGTACAACACCATCAAAATCAAGTCTGTCATTGAATGTCTTAGCAGTATTAACAGCATCTTGACCGGTCATTGAGTCAACAACGAACAAAGTCTCATTAGGATTGATTACTTTCTTGATAGACTCAATTTCTTTCATCATCTGCTCATCAATAGCAAGACGACCGGCAGTATCAACAATTACCAAGTCAAGATAATTAGCCTTGGCATAGCTTATGGCATTTTTTGCAATTTCTACAGGATTCTTGTTCCCTTCTTCTGTATATACAGGGACTTTTATTTGTTCACCTAATACTTTAAGTTGGTCAATAGCTGCAGGACGATATACGTCACAAGCAACAAGCAACGGGCGACGACTTTTTTCTGATTTTAATTTAAGTGCAAGTTTCCCTGAGAGCGTTGTTTTACCGGAACCTTGGAGACCGGACATAAGAATAACTGTAGGATTGCCACTTAAATTTATTGGTGCTGTTTCACCACCCATTAAAATAGTGAGTTCATCGTAAACTATTTTGAGCATCAACTCCTTGGGCTTCAATGCTGTTAGCACATTTTGTCCAAGGGCTTTCTCTTTTACTGTATTTACAAACTCTTTAGCAATCTTATAATTGACATCGGCATCAACAAGTGCACGACGTACTTCTTTTAGCGTTTCCGCTACATTTATTTCCGTTATTCTGCCCTGACCTTTAAGGGTCTGGAGACATTTCTCTAATTTCTCGCTAAGTTTTTCAAACATATCTGTAAAAATTGCGGATATATTATTAATTCAATTTATTCGTTTTTGTGTCCGGGAAAATTACTTTTGGTTTAAACGTTACGGCTTCTTCTGGTGTCATTGTAGCATAACTCATTATTATTACAATATCGCCGGGCTGGACTTTTCTTGCCGCTGCACCATTAAGGCAAATAACACCACTTCCTCTTTCCCCTTTTATTACGTATGTGTCAAGACGTTCGCCATTGTTATTATTTACTATATAGACTCTTTCTCCTTCAATTAGTCCGGCTGCATCCATTAGATCCTCGTCAATTGTGATACTACCTATATAGTTCAAACAAGCTTGAGTTACAGTTACTCTATGTATCTTTGACTTTACTACTTCGATAAACATCTTACAAGTATTTAATGTTATCAATTAACCTAACGTCACCGCAATACACTGTGATACAGCCTTGAACACCATTTTGTGTTTCTTTCCAATCATTAATAGGTTGCATAGTGATTGCATCTACAATCTCATAGTATTCCACATCTAAACCACTTATGGAATTAAGAGTGTTTACTACAAAACTCTTTGTATCTTGAAGTGAATGATTTTTTGAATATTCTACACTTTCTTGGAGTGTCTTGTAGATAACAGGAGCTGTTTTTCTCCCTTCAGGCGTAAGTCTCACATTTCTACTGCTTAGAGCTAATCCATCAGCTTCCCTCTTTATAGGGCAACTTACAATTTCTAAATTAAACCCGCAAATTTGAACCATTCGACGAATTACTGCAATCTGCTGAAAGTCTTTTTCACCAAAATATGCTTTATCCGGATTTACCATTTCAAATAGTTTGCTCACTATTTGTGCAACACCATTAAAATGACCGGGACGCATAGGTCCTTCCATCACATTTGCTACTTCACCCAAATCAAACACTCTTGTATCCGGTTCAGGATAAATTTCTTCTACACTTGGAATAAATGCAACATCTACTCCGGCAGAGTCCAATAATTTACAGTCTGCGTCTTCAGTTCGAGGATATGTAACCAAATCATTGGCATTATTAAATTGCGTAGGATTCACAAACACACTTACTGTCACAAAATCACATTCTTTGCGAGCTCTTTCTATGAGAGATAGGTGACCTGCATGTAAAGCACCCATTGTAGGCACCAAAGCAACTGTTTTTCCCTCACTTTTTGCCTTATTTGTTAATTCAGAAAGGCCATTTTTTGTCCTTATTATTTCCATTGAAAATCTTCTTTTCTTTTCGGTCTGCAAATTTACATAAAATTATTTAATTAGTAATAATATAACTAAGAAAAAGCGTAAAAGTATATTTTGTAGAGTCTAACGTAGAATCAAACAATTCTTTGTCTTTTTCCATTGTTTTTCCGACATCATTTATTTCCTTTGCAAGCGGATACCCTTCAAGTTCGCTATTAGGCGTACCCACACATTCAAAGTGTTCGGCGTTTCTTCATCGAGCACTTAGATTTTTTGCACATCGTATAATACCTTCCTCAAGTGAAGCCTTTAATTCTTTATATTCGTCTCCCGTTCTTTCCGACTTACTGCGTCTTGAATACTCCTCTTGAAGTTCTTTACGTAGCTCCGCTTCTTCTATTTCTTTGGATTTGATATTGTCTATATATTCGTTGGCATATTGCAAACCGGTGTATTCAAGCATCGCATCTTTGGATACGGCTGCATCATCACTGCCTATCCTTTCTTGAGCATCTGACACTTGTCTTAAAATATCTTCCTTTTGCCAACCCCTTGCCTTGCTGAATGTTCGCATTACTCGCACTCCATCAGGATCCAGTTGACCTTGAATTTCAACACCTCGTGAATCTACTTTACTGCCTTTTATAGTTTCTATTGAGTGTAATATGTTCTCTGCATTTTTCAGTTGATTATCAATCATTATATCAAGAATCTTTTGTACATCTCCCTCAATAGTTTCTTTGCCGACACTATTCTTGACAGCAGCAAACAAACGCAACATTTCTCCTTGAGACATATTGTTTATATAACCTGTTTGTATCAATACCCTTGCCAAGTCATATACTCGTTTGACAGTTTCTTTATCAAACTTCTTTTGTAGGCTCATTGCTTTGTTTAGGCTTGAAAGATTAGCATTTATTGCTCTTACCGCATTCTCTTTATGCTTCGCACTATATTTATGATTTTTTGCAAGACATGCAGCTGCTATTGTAATGCGGTCCTCCAAACCTAAACTTTTGTCAGTCTACACATCATCCTTCTCGTCCGGGTCACGGTACAAATCGGTACTTTAGTCGGTTTTTTACTCTGTACAAGCAAATTTTTTCCTAAATCGTGTGCTTTTTCAACTTTTTGTAGTAAATTTGTAAACGGATAGGATGAACCAACCTTGGGTTGGGGATGGCTACCCACACCATTCGGAGTGTTCGGCTTTTCTTCGTCGAGCACTTCGATTTTTGTAAACTTGTATGTTCCCCCCCTTTGTTTAAACTTTTGCCTTGATGTTTCGCACTTAACATGGTCTCTATTGCATTTCCTGAAATAGAGTAATCATACTCCGTACCAAAATTGTCATAGTGTTGGGGATAGGCACACTTAATTCCTTACCATCTGTGTCTTTACCGGGACGAGTATATTTTTCTATCGCATCTTTGGATACGGCTGCATCATCACTGCTTATCCTTTCTTGAGCATCTGACAATTGTCTTAAAATATCTTCCTTTTGCCAACCCCTTGTCTTGCTGAATGTCCGCATCACTCGCACGCTGTCCGGGTCAAGCTGCCCCTGAACCTCTACACCTCTTGCATCTACCTTGCTGCCCTTTATCGTTTCTATTGAATGAAGGACATTTTCAGCATTCTTTAGCAGATTATTAACCATGATGTCAAGAATTTTCTGAAGATCACCCTCAATATTCTCTTTGCCTACAATATTCTTCACTGCTGCAAGTAAACGTATCATTTCACCCTGAGACATATTGCTTATATAGTCGTTTTGCTTCAATACTCTTGCAAGGTCATAGACTCGTTTAACAGTGGTCTTGTCAAATCTTTTTTAAAGACTCATAGCCTTATTTAGACTTGTAAGGTTCGCATTTATAGTTCTTACGGCATCATCTTTATACCTTGCACTCTCTTTGTGATTCATCGCAAGACGTGCAGCTGCCATTGTAATACGTTCATCTATTCCAAGACTCTCATCTTTCCATACATCTCCAGTCTCATTTGATTCACGATATAATGATGTCGCCCCATCTGCTAACTTACTCTCATCAAGCTATTTTTTACCACTATCGTAGGATTTATCAACATTTTGCAGTAACTTTGCAAGAGGTAAGAGACCATTTGCGGCTCTTTCCGTATTTATAGAGTTGCTAAGTGCATTGCTCGTTGGAGAGCCACTTATTAGCAACTCTATTTTTGTTACACGGTAATCATGTGGCTTATTAACATTACCATATATTTCATGAATTGTTGTTTTTACCCGATACGTATTCCCTTTTATATTTATAGCACCATACATCCTATGTACAAGTAAATTCCGGTTATCTATACCGTTTTCATACTTACGTTGGTGATTGATTTTTTTATAATCCGGGTGTTCCTCTACTTCAATGCTCTCATCTATTACCTTTGGAAGCTTCTTAAGAACTAAAAGATGTACACCAAGATTATCACTATTAGTTGTTGAAGAACTAGATAGGAATTTTTTTATGGTATCTTCATTTATGAAGTAATCAAATTCATTCCCTTTTTGGTGAGCCGTATGACGTCCTATAAGATTATCTATAGCCCATTGTTTTGCCTTATCAATCGCTTGTTTCCCCGTGCCTGAAAAATCATGTTTTGGAACATCTACTATATTAACATCGGCATCATTCAGTCCGGGCATTACAGTGCCTTTATTCTCTACTGCTTTTCTTTGACGAATCTTGAATGATTCAGGAGAATCACCCATAGTATAAACCACATCATCTTCAAGCCCAAGTTCCTTACGCTTCACTATATCTCGTGCTACGTCTATCGGGTGTTCCTTCCCATGCCCCAAACGTTCTTTGCTTCGCCACAATATATAACGCAATTCATTGTCACCGAGAGTTACCCATTTCGGCAATTTCAAAAAACCAAGGTACTTATCAAGCAATCTGCGGACGGTGGCTTTGATTTTTTGCCACCATCATGCTTTTTTCAAAATCTTTTAGTAACTTTGCAAGCGGTAAGAGACCATTTGCGGCTCTTTCCAAGTCACTAAGGTCACGGGCTTCAAGCTCGCTATTAAGGTCGTGGCTATCATTAGAAGTGTTGGATTTGCGGGACGAAACTGAAAGTGGTTTCGTCGTTTGACCGTCCAACACTTCTATTTTTGTAACCTCGTAGGTATAGTGCCCATTCGCTTTCTGTGGGTTCTCGTATTCTTTCATCGTGGTCTTTACACGATATATTTCATCTTTTGACAAATCTCTGCCGAAAGTAACAAGATGCATTGGTGAGGTTTTCCCTTTTTTGTTAGTGTAGCTTGTGGATGCAATTGTGTATGAAGCTTTGCTTTCTTGCCCGTTTTCATTCGTTTCGGCTTCAGCCGTTGCTACGGCAACTTGCACATCGTTAGGTCGCTCACTTGCAGAAACTTTTTCCGATTTTCCTTGTTCGTTTCTATTTTTTATATTACCTTTGCTATAAGAAACGGTTGGCTTACCGTTGGGTTCTGCTGATGTAATGCCATTCTCGTAATCTGCAGATAGCGAAGAGTCACCTGAAACGGCATTGTTCGGTTGCTGAGGTTTGGTCTTGGCAGACGTTTCATCAAGAACATTTGATAGAATGTCCCTATACAAGGAAATACCTCCGTGAGGCTGTGACGCTGCGGTTTGAAAGGTATTTCCTTTCTTTATACCCTCCTCCAAAAACACCTCATGCACATACGAGGGCACTGAAAAAGTGTTGACTTTTCAGGTTGCCCCCTCCGCAGGCTAAAA
>SAMEA3663271__coassemble_209_pt1 | contig 26111 bp, 18 predicted proteins | sample SAMEA3663271__metabat2_low_PE_018 | metagenome-assembled genome bin SAMEA3663271 (sample SAMEA3663271) | pig gut metagenome | biome: pig gut; feature: pig-associated habitat; material: faeces | place: China | collected 2013
TTGTCTTTAGTAACATTTTCAGGCACAACAACCTGTCCGTAAAACGGCTTGTATTGTGTTGTCTGATACTCGCCCGCACTTTCAATAATCAACGGGTCGTCTGCCGATAAGCCACTGCCTGTAGCGAAGGCGGTATATGCTCCTGCTACCAATATAGCAAGAACAATCGCTACACGAGAGTACACCGACTTGAATGTAGAGTAAATTTTTTCTCTCATTGTGTGATAAAAAAATTATGCCTCGCTGTGATTGCTCACAACTTGGCGGTTAAACATTGTATGGATTTTAGTTATGTATTTTCCTTTAATCATACCATTACTTTGAGTGTGACTTATACATATATAACAAGGTGTTAAGCTTATAAAAATATGCAATTTTTACAGACACATCAATAACAATCTTACACTTTATAAACTTTTACACAGCAAAACCTTTAATTTTCTTTTTATCCGATGCAAAGTTACAACTAATTATTTGTTTGACAAATATTTTGCAAAAAAATTTAACGCAAAAAAGATGGTGTCAAATCCCGGCACCATCTTGGAAATAAGGTTCTTGAACTGCTTGACTTTGAAGGACTCGAGAATGAGCCGGAACATCGTGAGTAAGCCACACGTTACCACCCACAATAGTGTGATGTCCTATTCTCACACGCCCAAGGATAGACGTGTTTGAATACACTGTCACATAGTCCTCAAGTATAGGGTGACGCGGTTTGTCGATAGGAACGCCGTTGGCATCGTAGGAGAAATTTTTTGCACCAAGCGTAACTCCCTGATACAGCATCACATGGTTCCCTATTATACTTGTTGCACCTATCACAACACCCGTACCATGGTCTATACTGAAGTATTCACCTATCTGAGCCGCCGGGTGAATATCAATACCTGTTGCTGAATGTGCCATTTCCGTAATCACACGCGGGATAATAGGCACACCCAAAAGATAAAGTTGATGTGCTGCACGGTAATGTATCATCACTTTCACCACAGGATAGCACAATATCACCTCTTGCATACTTTTAACAGCAGGGTCATTATGCATCACAGCATCGGCATCAGTATGGAGGAGACGTGAAATTTCCGGCAATGCTGCCACAAAGTCATCAGTAATCTTCTGATAATCGGAAATTTCTGAAATCGTAGAAAGTTGCTCGGCAAGGATGGCACGGATAGCCTCCTTGCCATTAGTCCAAGAAGGAACATCGCTATAATCCGGGAAAATCACATATTCCACGAGTTCCATCAAGCGTTTAAGCTGAAGTACAGATGGTGCTTTCATTTATTCCTTTTCAAAAAGTGCTGTGGATAAATATCTTTCACCTGTATCAGGAAGCAGAGCCACGATAAGTTTACCTGCATTTTCTTCTTTTCGTGCCAAGTCAAGTGCTGCAGAAAATGACGCTCCGGAAGATATGCCCACAAGTATGCCGCGAGTGCGAGCAAGTGCTCTTGCTCCTTCAAATGCTTGGTCGTCTGTTCTGGTAAGTATTTCATCTACAATTTCAGCATTATACGTTTGAGGAACAAAACCTGCACCGATACCTTGAATTTTGTGTTTGCCTGCAACACCTGTGCTTAGCACTGCAGATGTAGCAGGTTCAACAGCCACTACTTTCACTGCACCGTTATGTTTTTTGAGCACTTTACCAACTCCGCTGACAGTTCCGCCTGTTCCTACACCTGCCACAAAGATATCAACCTTGCCTTCTGTGTCTGCCCAAATTTCTTCACCTGTAGTTTTTTCGTGAATTGCAGGATTTGCCGGATTCACAAATTGACCCAAAATTACTGCACCGGGGATTGAGTCACGCAATTCTTCCGCCTTTGCGATAGCACCCTTCATTCCTTCCGCTCCCGGAGTAAGAACGAGTTCCGCACCATAGGCTTTAAGGAGGTTGCGGCGTTCAACACTCATCGTATCCGGCATTGTGAGAATGGTTTTATAGCCTTTTGCCACACCTACCCATGCAAGACCAACACCTGTATTGCCACTTGTAGGCTCAATAATCGTTGCACCCGGTTTGAGAATACCTTTTTCTTCCGCATCTTGAATCATAGCCAATGCTATACGGTCCTTTACACTTCCACCGGGGTTAAATGCTTCCACTTTTACTGCTATTCTTGCTTTTTGTCCTTCAAAACCGGTGATTTCAACAAGAGGAGTACGTCCGATAAGTTCTGTAATTGATGAGTAAATCATAATGATATAATTTTCAGTTGTTTTTAAATATTTTCTTGATATAAAAAAATCGCCCTGCTTCATTGGCAGGGCGATTATATAATAAATTGCGTACAAACTATTCTAACAATATACTACACAACGATTGAGCCGAGCCAATGGGACTGATTCGGAACAACAGCAACAACACGCTTGTGAATATGTGTAGAAATGTTTCATTCTTTCAAATTTTTATTGTTTTCTTGTTTTCAGTTGCAAATTTATAATGCTTTTTTGAATTGACAAATTTTATCTCAAAAAAAATAAAAATAAATTTTCATATATATTTCGCAGTTAAAATTTATCTGCGTCACACACATTATTTAAATAAAAATTCGTAAATTTGTACTTTATAAATAATACCCGCATAAAGCACCAATATGGCAGAAGACATCTTTGACAACGAAAACGTAGCACCTCAGACAACCGACTACAACGAAGGTGCTATTCAAACTCTGGACTGGAAAGAACATATCCGCCGGCGTCCCGGTATGTATATCGGAAAACTCGGTGACGGAACAAATAGCGATGACGGTATTTATGTACTCCTGAAGGAAGTTTTGGATAACTCTATAGACGAATATATGATGGGCTACGGCAAGCAAATCGTGGTAAACGTAACGGAAACATCGGTCTCCGTGCGTGACTACGGTCGCGGTGTACCTCTGGGCAAAGTGGTTGACGTAGCGGCAAAGATGAACACAGGCGGCAAATACGACTCAAAGGCATTCAAGAAATCCGTAGGTCTTAACGGTGTGGGTATCAAGGCGGTAAATGCACTTTCCACATCTTTCATCATAGCAAGTCACCGTGACGGAGAAATGAAAAAAGTGGAATTTTCCAAAGGTGAAATAATTACGGAACACGAAATCACTGCTACGGAAGAACAAAACGGAACATTTGTTTCGTTTACTCCGGACTCTTCTATTTTCCGCGATTACAAATACCTGGAAGAGCACATCGTTCCCCTGCTCAAAAACTATACATTCCTCAATACGGGACTTACCATTATTTTCAACGGCAAAAGGCTATATTCCAAAAACGGACTTCTGGATTTGCTGCGTGAAAATATGACGAACAACCCTATTTATCCGCCTATCCACCTCAGCGGATATGATATAGAAGTGGCTATTTGCCATGCAAAACAGTATGGCGAAGAATACTATTCTTTTGTAAACGGACAATACACAACGCAGGGAGGTACTCACCTCACAGCATTCAAAGAAGCCGTTTCCAGAAAAATTAAGGACTATTTTGGCAAACCTTTTGAGTATTCAGACATTAGAAACGGTATGATTGCTGCAGTTTCAATAAAGGTGGAAGAACCTGTGTTTGAATCACAGACAAAGACCAAACTTGGCAGCAGGGACGTGGGCAAAGATGGTCCTACGGTAGCAAAGTTTATTGGCGATTTCATAAAGAAAGAACTTGACAACTATCTGCATAAAAACCTGGATTCTGCAGACATTATGCTTAAGCACATTCAGGAAAGCGAACGCGACAGAAAAGCTATGGCAGGCATCACAAAGCAAGCCAAAGAAAGGACAAAAAAACTTGCTATCCACAACAAAAAACTATACGACTGTCGCATTCACCTTTCCGACACTAAAGGCGATGCGGAAAAGAAACTCGCTTCCTCTATTTTCATCACGGAGGGTGACTCCGCAGCAGGAAGTATCACAAAAATACGCGATGTGGAAACACAAGCCGTATTCTCTCTACGCGGTAAACCGCTGAACACTTATGGTATGCCGCTTGCGGAGGTATATAAAAATGATGAATTTGCACTCCTTCGTGCTGCTTTGAATATTGAGGAGTCTCTTGATGACCTACGTTACAACAACGTAATCATAGCCACAGATGCCGATGTTGACGGCATGCACATCCGCCTGCTTTTGCTGACGTATTTCCTGCAATTTTGCCCGGAACTCGTAAAGACAGGTCACGTCTATGTACTGCAAACACCACTATTCCGCGTCAGAAACAAGAAAACGTCCAAACGCTCCTCCGGAAAGAAAAAAAGTGACACACCGGACGAAACATACTATTGCTACACAGACGAAGAAAGAATAAATGCCATTCAGGCACTCGGACAAAATGCGGAAATCACACGATTCAAAGGACTTGGCGAAATTTCTCCGGAAGAGTTCCGCGGATTTATAGGTCAAGATATGAGAGCAGACAAAGTCACTCTCCGTAAAGACGACGGAGTGCCTCGCCTTTTGGAGTTTTATATGGGCAAAAACACTACGGAACGTCAAAACTTTATCATAGATAACCTTGTTATAGAGGACGATACGCAAATAATGCAGTAATTAAGCAAAATTACACATATATTATATATAATGGAATCACGTATAGCACTTTTCCCCGGCAGTTTTGACCCTTTCACGGTAGGACACCTCTCCGTTGTAAAAAGAGCCGCATCGCTATTCGACAAAATAATCATCGCTATAGGCATAAACGACAAAAAAAATTCACAACAAACAGAAGAACAACGGATAGAACAAATACGCAGTGCCGTTAAAGACATTCCCAAAGCGGAAGTTATTGCATACCATGGTCTGACAGTTGATGCCTGCAAAGAACATGGTGCGAAATACATTCTCCGCGGAATACGTTGTGTGGCGGATTTTGAGTATGAGCAGCATATAGCGGACATAAACAGGCGTATTGCCGGAATAGAAACCGTAATACTGTTTACGCTCCCGGAACACTCAGCCATAAGTTCCTCTATAGTACGAGAACTCGAGCGTTACGGCCACGACACAACGAGTTTCAAACCTTGATGCAATTTTTCCAATAGTTACAAACACAAAAAAACAAGAATACATAATGAAAAAATTTTTCATAACAGCGTTATGCTCACTCGTTTTTCTCCTATCTGTCGCTCAAAACGATGACTATGTACGCAAACTTGTGATGGCACAAAAAATCATTGAAAATTTCTACGTTGACTCCATAAATGAGGATAAAATGGTGGAACAAGCCATCATTGCCATGCTCAAAACATTGGACCCACACTCACTATATTCAAACAAAGAAGAAACAAAAGAACTAACGACCCCATTACAAGGCAATTTCAGCGGTATAGGCATTCAATTCCAAATGCTGAACGATACGCTTTACGTTATCCAAACCATTGCCGGAGGACCGTCGGAAAGAGTAGGACTACTTGCTGGTGACAGAATAATCGCTGCCGGAGATTCCATAATTTCCGGTGTGAAAAGAAAAAACTCCTCCGTAATGAGTATTCTCCGCGGACCCAAAGGCACGGAAATAGATGTGACTGTTGACAGAAAAGGGGAAAATCAACCCATTGTATTCCGTATTACTCGCGACAATATCCCAATTTACAGCATTGACGCCACATACATGATAAATGCCGAAACCGGCTATATAAAAGTGGCTCGTTTTGCAGAAAGCACAGGAGACGAATTTCGTAAAGCACTCCTTTCGCTCAAAAAGAAAGGAATGAAAAACCTTATTATTGACCTTGAGGACAATGGTGGCGGTTACCTCGGCTCTGCAGTGGAACTTGCAAGCGAATTTCTAAACCCGGGAGATATCGTAGTTTCCACAAAAGCCAATCGCACAGGCGAATCCGTAGATTTCCCGGTGGAAACAAAAGGCGTTTTCCGTGACGGCAAAGTGGTGATAATGGTAAACCAATACTCCGCCTCTGCATCAGAAATTCTCTCGGGAGCTATTCAAGACCACGACCGCGGTATTATTGTAGGCAGACGCACTTTCGGCAAAGGACTTGTGCAACGCCCATTCCCATTCCCGGACGGCTCAATGATACGCCTCACCGTTTCTCGCTATTATACCCCTTCCGGACGTCTTATCCAAAAGCCATACACACTCGGAGAAACTGAAAACTATGGCGAAGACATGCTCCACAGATACGAAGCCGGCGAATTTTCTTACGCAGACAGTATTCACTTTGACGAATCGCTGAAAGCATACACTCTCCAGAAACACCGTCTCGTATATGGCGGTGGAGGAATAATGCCGGACATTTTCGTACCTATTGACACTACAGCCTACTCCAAGTATTACCGCAACCTTGTGGCAAAAGGCGTATTAAACAAATTTGCAATCACTTACGTGGACAATCACCGTGACGAACTGAAAAAACAATACAAAACAGATGAATTGTTTGCAGAGGACTTCAACATGACCGATGAAATGCTCCGCTCTGTGGTGGAAATCGGTCAGCAAGAAGGAGTGGAATACGTAGATGAGGACTTTATGAAGAGCAAAGAAGCAATCTGCAGAATTGCAAAAGGTCTTATCGCTCGTGACATTTTTGACATGACTGCATATTTCCGCATCGTCAATCCTATGAATCCCGTTTTCCGCAAAGCACTTGAAACAATAGACGATACAAAATCTTATCATAAAACATTGAAATAAAGTCTAATACAATTTTTCAACAAGAGCAAATAAGGTAGAGCTTGGTAAATTCACAGGCATTTCAAAGTAAACCGGGATAGTGCCAAGATACTATTCGGAGAGCCTGTGGCAAGATGGAGTATGGATTCACCACCCATCAATAATTGGCTACGTCTTATATGACCTTGCCAATTTTTTGCAGAAAAGAAGAAAAATATGTCAAAAAGGTAAAGAATTATAAAAAAAGTGCTGATATATTGCAGATTATTAAAAAAAAATTCCGATATTTGCACTTGCAAAACGATAAGGCTCCCAAAAAGCCCTAAGTTTTTACGCAACAACAGAAATTTATTACTAACATCTATAAAGATATACTAAAATGACAAAAGCTGATATTGTTAACGAAATTGCAAAATCAAAAGGACTTCCAAGAGAAGTAGTTCTCAAATCTGTTGAAGCATTTATGGACGTAGTGAAAGATTCTCTTTCAAAAGGCGAAAACGTTTATCTCCGCGGATTCGGCAGCTTCATTCTTAAAAAACGTTCAGAAAAAACTGCTCGCAACATTTCTAAAAAAACCACTATCATTATCCCTGCTCACAACATTCCGGCTTTCAAGCCATCTGAAGCTTTCAAGAGCGAGGTAAAATAATAGTAATATAAAATATGCCGCCCTTTTTCCTTCGGTGCGACAAACAAAATCGTAGCATCAATATCAGGAAAGGGACAAAGAAAGAAACAAATTATTAATCCTCTTAAATTTTTCTAAAAATGCCAAGCGGAAAGAAAAGAAAAGGCCACAAGATGGCTACACACAAACGTAAAAAACGTTTAAGAAAGAATCGTCACAAGAAGAAATAATATGTCAATATTCTTCATTTGACAATTATGCTATACAAGAACAAACTTTTTTGCGGAGTGATGTCAAACAATACACTTTTATCGCTTAAAGTTTGTTCTTTGTAGTTTTACAACACACTGTTAAATTTCATACTTACACAATTAATTAATGAAAAGCGAACTTATAGTAGATGTACAGCCTGCGGAAGTGTCAATCGCACTTCTGGAGGACTCTCGACTCGTATCGCTACAAAAAGAATCCCGTGCACTGGCATACGCTGTGGGCGACATTTACCTGGCTAAGGTAAAAAAACTTATGCCGGGGCTGAATGCGGCATTCGTAAATGTAGGCTACGAGAAAGACGCTTTTCTTCACTACTTAGACCTTGGTTCTCGATTTAGCACTTATGCTGATTTCGTAAAACAACTCCTCTCCGACAAGAAAAAAATCCCAAACATTTCCAAAATCAACCTTAAAGCGGATATAGACAAACACGGCTCCGTTTCAGATGTCCTCACTGCAGGACAAGAACTACTTGTGCAGATTGTGAAAGAGCCTATTTCCTCTAAAGGTCCGAGACTTACTACAGAAATTTCATTCACAGGGCGTTACCTGGTACTGATTCCTTTCTGCGACAAAATTTCCATTTCACAAAAAATAAAATCCACCGAGGAAAAGCTAAGACTTAAGCAACTTGTGGGTTCTATAAAGCCTAAAAATTTTGGTGTAATTATCCGCACCTCTGCAGAAGGCAAAAAAGTGGCAGAACTGAACAATGAGCTGCAAACGCTTATGGAATGTTGGGAAAAAACCATTGAAAAAGCACAGCACGCAGAAATACCTTCACTCATCTTTGAGGAGGAAAGCAGAATCGTGGGCGTGCTGCGAGACATCTTCAGTCCTACTTTTGAGAGCATACACGTAAATGATGCCGAAATTTACGAGCAAATCTTAAAATACGTCACTCTCATCGCACCGGAAAGAAAAGAAATTGTAAACATTTATGCCGATGACCAGCCAATTTTTGACCATTTCAATATCACAAGGCAAATTAAATCCTCTTTCGGCAAAACAGTATCTTTCAAGTCCGGAGCATACATAATTATTGAACACACGGAAGCACTTCATGTGATAGACGTAAACTCCGGTAACCGTGCCAAAGCCACAAACGACCAGGAAAGCAATGCCCTTGAAGTTAATATCCGAGCCGCTGACGAGATTGCAAGACAATTAAGGCTCCGTGATATGGGCGGTATTATTGTAGTGGATTTTATAGACATGAACAAAGCGGAACACCGACAGGCTCTATACGACCACATGAAAGAAGTGATGGCAAACGACCGTGCAAGACACAACATTCTGCCACTGAGCAAATTCGGACTGATGCAAATAACTCGACAGCGTGTGCGTCCCGCTTTGGACTTAGTCACTACAGAAGAATGTCCGTCTTGCTTCGGCAAAGGAATTGTCCAGCCGTCTCTGCTCTTCACGGAAACACTTGAAGAGAAAATTGAGTACATGGTGAAAGACTTGAAAATGAAAAATTTCAAGGTTTATGTTCACCCATTCGTTGATGCGTACATAAAAAAAGGACTCTTTTCCCTTTACACAAAGTGGAAATTCACTATCGGAGGCGGATTCAAAATCATTCCGGACCAGTCACTCGCTTATCTGCAGTACAGAGTAATTGACAAAAACAAAAGCGAAGTGGACCTTAAAGAGGAAAAAGACATGAACTCCTCTGCCTCTAAATCTAAATCAAAAACCAAGACAAGAGTTAGCGAAGATTAGCTACTCAAAAAAAAGACAAGACAAAACCGCCGATTCCATCGGCGGTTTTTTAGCTCAAGAGCCTGTTTTTGCAGAAAATATCGTACCTTTGCAGAAAACAATCACAAATTGAAGAGATTACTACTCATATTCGCCATATTCTGCTGCATAACAGCATCTGCAAACGACAGCATTTACGTCTCTATTTTCTGCACCGCACAAGGGCGTGAAATCTACGAACTTGAAGGACATGCGGCAATGCGAATAAAAGTTGACGGCAAATACGACTACACCATAAGTTGGGGTATGTTTGACTTTAATTCGCCCAATTTCATTTACCGCTTCCTAAAAGGAGAAACGGAATATTTTTGCGGCATGATAGACACGGATAGATTCCTCGCTGAATACCGACACGAGGGAAGAACTGTATTTGAATTTCCGCTAAACATATCGCAGGAAGTATGTCAAAACGTCTTTTATCTGCTGAATATGAACCTTTTGCCGGAAAATAGAGTCTATCGCTACAACTATGTGAAAGACAACTGCTCCACTCGACCTATGCAGATTATTGAACAGGCATTAGGCACTCCGATACACTACAAAAATTCACGACCGGAACTTACCACTTACAGGGATGTAATGGCTGAATACCATAAAAAATACCCATGGCAACAGTTTGGCATAGACCTCGCACTCGGCCCGGGAATAGACTATAAAATTAGTCCTAAAGAAAAAACTTTTGCACCTGTATTGCTCTCGGAAATGTTGCCTGAAAGCACTTATACAATTGGAGGAAAAACATTTCCGCTTTGCGGCAGTGTTATAGTCCACGGAGACCCTGACGCAGACATCACGGCAGCCCCTACTCCACTGATTTTCACACCGCTTTTTATTGCATGGCTACTATTCGGTATAACCCTTGCATTTACTGTCCGAGACATAAAAAGAAAAAAAGTATGCAGGATTTTTGATACAATACTTTACCTGCATATTGCGGTGCAAACACTGCTCCTTACGTTTCTCATCTTCATTTCAACACACGAAGCAACCTCGCCAAACTACAATTATTTGTGGCTGAACCCGCTGAGTCTGTTAATTCCCGTTTCTATATGGATAAAAAAGGCAAAGGTATTGTCTATTTCAGCCATAATCATTAACTTTGTAGCATTAATCAGTTATCTTGCAATAGTTGCAGCAGGAGTTCAAACTATCAATACGGCATTTTATCCGCTGGTGTTTATGGTACTGCTTCGCAACTGTTCGTACATATATATCGCCAAATGGCAAACAAGAAAAGATTGACAACAAATATAGCCGGACTCATTATAGCCACTGTGGCTACCATGAGTATTTCCGCACAGCCTGCAAATCGCCCGGCACTTGTGGTGAATATCGTTGTTGACGGTCTTTCACTTGACTACATAAACCTGCTTCAAGACAAATTCACAGACGGAGGAATGCTCCGCATTATGCGTGAAGGAGTCACTATTACAGACGTAAACTACGGTTCAGTGATAGACCCGGCAGCGGCAACGGCTATCATTCACACCGGAGCAGTTCCTGCAATGAACGGAGTTGCCGCCGCAGAAGTCTATGACAGAGCCACAAGAAGAAGCATCTCCTTTTTCACAGACCCTGCCACAATAGGAAATTTCACAAACGAAACATATTCCCCGGCAAACCTGCGTGTTTCCACTATCGGCGATGAACTTCGAATTGCATCACAAGGTTTGAGCCACGTCTATTCCATCTCCCCGAACGCCGCACAGGCTATAGTGATGGCAGGACATAAAGGGAATAGTGCTTTCTGGATTAACAACACTACAGGAAACTGGGCTACAACTACGTTCTACAAAGATGCTCCGTACACCATTCAGTCTCGAAACCGCTTGCAACCACTTGATTTGCGGTTAGACACAATGGCGTGGAAATCTTACCTCAAACCGGAAGAATATCCGGATTTACCTACTTATAAGAAACTTTACTCTTTCCGCCATACCTTTTACAGGACAGACCCACAAAGAATAAAAAGATACAAAAACACTCCGCTCGTAAATACGGAAATAACATCTATTGCAAGCGATTACATCAAGTCGCTCAATATGGGCAAAGGCGAAAATATCGATATGCTGAATATCAGCTACACCGTCACACCATACATTTACAGCGAAGACCACGACATACGTATGGAGCAAATGGACAGCTACATACGTTTTGACCGTGAAATTAAAACACTCATTGAGGCTATAGACAAAAACGGCCCCGGAATGAACAAGACTATGATTGTCATCACCGGATTGCCATCAAATATCACTCGCCGCAGAAGCAAAGATAATGAATGGGACACACCTTCCGGCGAATTTTCTCCTCGCAAAGCCATATCCCTGCTAAATATGTACCTCATTGCCATTCACGGCAATGGCGAATGGGTTATAGGCTACGATAACAACCGCTTTTTCCTGAACCAAGACCTTATTAAGCAATGCAACGTAAACCTTGCGGAAATACGCAGCGAGTCGGCTGCTTTCCTGAACCGCATGGCAGGAATTGCGGAAGCACAGTCCATAGACGATATTATTGCGGAACGAATAGGCGAAACAGCAACACCTCCCCGCAGAAACATAAATCAAGACTATGCCGCAGACATTTATATCTCCACTTTCCCGGGTTGGGACATTGTAGATGACGGGACTGTGGCACCGGACACTAACGAATACCCAAAAATCCAGCGACAGACAGCACCCATCGCTCCGGCATTTATTTTCGCCCCGGGCATTGATGCTCAGGTGATTACCTCGCCAGTTGACCCGCGTGCAATAGCACCTACCATCGCTTCTATCCTCAGAATACGCTCCCCCAATGCTGCTACACAACCCCCACTGAGAATAAATTTCAAAATAAGCCAAAAATAATCCGATAACAAAAAAACATTTACCATATATGTCATTTTTAAGTTTTTTAGGCAAGATTTTCGGTAACAAATCCGAAAAAGACCTCAAAGAAATTCAGCCTATTCTTGACAAAATTATTGAAGCTGAAAAAGACTTGCCAAACATCAGCAATGATGAACTCCGAGATAAAATTTCTCAAATCAGAGAAGATATCAGTTCTTCTATCCTTCAAGACCAAGAGAAAGTAGCTCAAATAAAAGAAGAAGTGGAGCAAACAAACCCGGAAAAACGCCAGCCGCTATGGGATAAAATTGATAAGCTCGAAAAAGATATTATCGACACCATTGATGCTAAATTGGACTATTATCTGCCACTCGTTTTTGCCGTAATTCGCGAAACCGCTCGCCGCTTTGCCGCTAACGAAACTATAGAAGTCACAGCCACAGATTATGACAGAAGCCTTGCCGCACAAGGCAAAGATTTCGTATCAATAGAAGGAGACAAAGCCCTTTGGAAAAACCACTGGGTTGCCGGCGGAAATGAAATCACTTGGGATATGGTACACTACAATGTACAGCTCATTGGCGGTATCGTACTCCACCAAGGCAAAATCGCAGAAATGGCTACCGGTGAAGGTAAAACCCTCGTAGCTACTCTCCCGGTATTCCTCCGTTCACTTTCCGGCAGAGGCGTACACGTTGTAACCGTGAACGATTACCTCGCAAAACGTGACTCCGAATGGATGGGTCCTCTATATATGTTCCATGGTGCTACGGTAGATTGCATTGACAAACACGAACCAAATACAATGGAACGCCGTGCCGCTTACAACTGCGACATCACTTTCGGTACAAACAACGAGTTCGGCTTTGACTACCTCCGCGACAATATGGCAATGAAAGCAGATGATATGGTACAACGCAAACCATACTATGCTATTGTCGATGAGGTTGACTCCGTGCTTATTGACGATGCTCGAACACCACTCATCATTTCCGGTCCCGTAGCAAAAGGTGATGACCAACTATTTGACCAGTACAAGGAAAATGTGAAACGCGTGGTGGAAGCACAGCGTAAACTCGTGACACAAATTCTCTCTGAAGCTAAAACAAAGATTGCTTCCGGTGACAAAGAACAAGTGAAAGAAGGAGCAATTCTTCTTTTCCGTGCATTCAAGGGACTTCCTAAAAACAGTGCACTCATCAAATTCTTGAGCCAAGAAGGTATGAAAAACCTTATGCTTGAAACGGAAGCATACTATCTGCAAGACAATTCTCGCGAAATGCCGTTTATCACAGACCCGCTCTACTTTGTGATAGACGAAAAAAACCGCAGTGTGGAACTCACAGATAAAGGTATTGACGTACTTACAGGCTCTTCCACGGACCCAAAATTCTTCGTGTTGCCGGACATTGCTGCCGAACTCTCGGAAATTGAAACTATCAGCGACCCGGAAGAACGCCAGATGAAAAAAGACGATGCAATGCAAAACTATGCAATCAAGTCTGAACGCGTTCACACCGTAACTCAGCTCCTCAAAGCTTACACTCTCTTTGAAAAAGACGTGGAATACGTTATTGACGACGGGAAAATTAAAATCGTTGACGAACAGACAGGACGTATTATGGAAGGTCGCCGCTATAGTGACGGTCTCCACCAAGCCATTGAAGCTAAGGAAGGAGTAAAAGTTGAAGCTGCTACACAAACTTTTGCTACCATCACATTGCAGAACTATTTCCGTATGTACCACAAACTTGCCGGTATGACAGGTACTGCAGAAACGGAAGCAGGCGAATTTTGGGATATTTACAAACTTGACGTTGTCACTATTCCTACAAACCGCACTGTTCGCCGTATTGACATGAACGACCGCGTATATAAAACAAAACGCGAAAAATACAATGCCGTAATTGATGAAATAAAACGCCTTCACGAAATTGGACGTCCTGTACTCGTGGGTACAACATCTGTGGAAATCTCAGAACTCCTGAGCCGTATGCTCAAACTGAACCATATTGACCACCAGGTACTCAACGCAAAACTACACCAGAAAGAAGCGGAAATCGTGAAACTTGCGGGACGCCCCGGTGCCGTGACTATCGCCACAAATATGGCAGGTCGTGGTACGGACATCAAACTCCCGCAGGAGGTGAAAGACCTTAAAGACCCGGAAATCATAGAGAAAAGCACTAAAGAAGGAATTGGCGGTCTTGCCATTATAGGTACGGAACGCCATGAATCTCGTCGCGTGGACCGTCAGCTTCGTGGACGTTCCGGACGTCAGGGAGACCCGGGTTCTTCCGTATTTTATGTATCTTTTGAAGACCAACTTATGCGTCTTTTCGCTACAGACAGCGTGATGAAGATGCTGGACCGTCTCGGACTTGAGGACGGTGAACGTATTGAAGCAAGTATGGTTACCAAAGCTATTGAAAACGCACAAAAACGCGTGGAAGAAAACAACTTCGGTATCCGTAAACGCCTCTTGGAGTACGACGACGTGATGAACAAACAGCGTACTTACATCTATTCTCGCCGCCGCCATGCTATTATGGGCGAACGCTTTGAAATAGACCTCCACAATATGCTCTACGACTTGATAGATAATGCAGTGAAGACTTACGACCAACCATTTGACTATCAAGCCCTCGAGGAAGAACTCATGAGAATACTCACTATCACGTTGCCATTCACGGAAGAGGAATTCCCGAGAATGTCTATAGAAGAACGCATTGACGCTATCCTTGACACCGCTATAAAGATTCGTACAAGAAGAAACGATAAAATTTGCGAAATCGCAATGCCGGTGCTTAAAGACTGGGTGGAAAATCGCGGTGCTACAGGCAAAATCCGTGTTCCTATCACAGACGGCAAACGTATTTTCAACATCGTGGTGGATATCACGGAAGCATACAGAACAGAAGGTCGCTCTATTGTCAAAGAATGGCACAAACTCCTCTTGCTCCACTCTATTGACGAACTTTGGAAAGAACACCTCCGCGAACTCGATCAATTGCGACAATCGGTGCAAAATGCTTCTTACGAACAGAAAGACCCACTTGTAATTTACAAAATTGAATCTTTCCACCTCTTTGAAAATATGCTGAGCCAGCTGAATAACAAAGCTATAAGTGCTATGATGCACGGACAAATTTACATTCAGCAACCTACAACAGAGCAAATTCGCGAGCAGCAGGAAAAAATGGAAAAACAGGCTGCTTTACGTCAGCCCCGTGTAGAACAAGCACTTCCGGAAAGAAAAACAGACTATTCTCGCTATCAGACTTCAAAGGAAAGCGTCCCCGGAGAAAATGCACAACGTCAGGCTGCTTTGAACGCAAATCGTTCTGCGAACCAAATTAAAACACCTATTGTTGTAGGTCCTAAAGTCGGACGTAATGACCCTTGTCCTTGTGGTAGCGGCAAGAAGTTCAAGAACTGCCACGGAAAAGGAATGTAATTGTACGTATATGTAACAATATTCCAATATATACTGCAATAATAAAGGCTGCTTTTCAGCAGCCTTTTTTATTGCTTAAGCCTGTTTTCCGGCAGGCTTTTCAATTATCGGATTACTACTTTCTGAACGTAGTTTACGTTTGTGCCTGAAACTTTAACGACATAAACACCGGCAGGAACATTGCTTGCATCAAGATTTGCAGTGTCGCTTTCCGCTACTGCAACAGCCACAGCTTCACCTGCCATGTTGTAGAGAGCCACTTTGAAACCTTGTGCATCGAGAGCAAAAATTTCAAAATTTTTATTTCCTGCTTCATTTATTAAAACCGTTTTATTTCCGTCTGCTTCCACTGCAGTTACACCTGCAAGTTCAAGTGCTTTTTTAAGTCCTGCATAAGCATTGAGTTTACCTGCACCACCCCACTCATTTGACATATTTACGGGCACAGTAGCCGTTTCCTGGGCAATCTCCATAATTTGAGATGGCGTTAGGTTTGGATTAGCCTGGAGCCAAGTAGCAATAACACCTGTAGCAACAGGGCAAGCCATAGATGTACCTTGAGCAGGTGTATAATAGTGAGTTTTGCTGTTTACTGAAATAGAAGCGGTTTTTGGATAATATGTAGAACTATAGTTTGAACCCTTCACAAAATAGTAAGACATAGCGGAAACAATAGCACAACCGGGGGTACAAATTGTAGGCAGTACACGTCCATCGGCAAGTTCTCCGTATGATGAAAAATATGAAGTCTCGCCAAGAGTATTACCTATGTATGGATTGATATTTTTTGTATTGTATGAACCAACGGAAATAGTGTAAGGGCCGCATGCCATATTGCTTATTGAACCGTCACCTGTAGGAGCATCAAAACCACTTCCGTTGTAGAAATATGAATAATACGCATCTCCGTATCCGCGGATAGTTTGACCCGCCTTACCCTTGATTGTGATTACGGGAAGGACGGATACAATTGAACTTTTGTTGTACATCTCGCAATTTACCATAATACACATTCTGCCATTATTGGTATCCAATGTCTTCCATACTGCGAAGAAGCTGTTTGGATAATAGTCTGAAAAATATGTATCGGTCATATCGCCATTTTCCACTTGTGTACCGGAAGAAAGGTATACCGGCTGTGTAATTCCATTTGCCGTCATAGGAATAGTAGTATATACTTGACCGTTATTCTTATTCACAATAGAGAATTCCAAATCAAAATCAGAATCATCATTGCCATAGAAAACAAAACTTCCCGCTGCTTGATACCCTGACTCAAATGGCATGAGTGCCGTTCGGAGAGTATTATCCGTAGAGGTAAATGTTTTTCTTAGTGCTATATCATCTGCCTTTTCATTTCCTGCAGATAAACAGATTGTAATATCCTTTGCAAGTTCATTAAGTGCTGCTGTAAAAGCATCAGTACCATCATGCGGACCGTAACTGTCACCAAGCGACATATTGATAACAGCCGGTTTGCCATCTTTTTTGGCTTGCTCCTTAATTTTGGCTACTGATTCAAGAATCATCGCATCAGACAAGTCTCCTGCACACATAAAAATATCTGCATTTGGAGCCATACCGCGATAATCCGTGCTTGTTCCTGTTGCAGTACCTGCCATAATAGCAGAGGTGTGGGTTCCGTGAGTATCTGAAGAGTCATCTGTTGTGATTGTGGAGATATTATCACCGGTTACATCTTTAGATACGGAAAGTTTACCGGATAATTTGTTTACTGCCATGTACATATATCTCTCAACTCTTGTTTTAGATAGAGATTCATCAAGGAAAGCGGCATGGTTCGGGTCAAATCCTCCGTCAACTATACCTACTAATACACCATCACCCTTGTATGCCTGTGACAAGCCGGTTCCGCTGTGTACTTTTTCAATGTTTACACCAAGGCGTGCTTGGTCGTTATGCAATCTGAATTTGCGTGATACGGAAACATTTTTCACGGAAGCCATGCTGTCGATTTTGCGAAGCTGGTCTCTTGTGAGTGAGGCCACAACGTATTTTCCAGCCACTACAGTGGAAAATTCTATTCCTGCTTCAGAAAGTTCTTCAGTAGTGTATCCGTCATTAAGTTTGATAATCACAGATTGTCTTTCTCCTGTATTTACGGATTTTAATTTTGAGTGTGAAAGTGATTCTCCTCTCAGAAATGTTTGAGAGCCAAGGTCTAACTTAGACTGTGCGGATAGACTGACAGACATTGTCATCAGTGCTACGAGTGCTAAGTAAATTTTTCTCATGATGCCTAAGTGTTTGTTTTGTTATAATAAATTCTTTAGTTTTCGCAAAATTAGTGATTTTTTTAGTGTATGCGGTGTATTTGTAACAATTTTGAATGATTTTTAACAAATATCCCTCATTTCATTTGTTTCACCAGCCGCCTGATGCTCCACCGCCTCCGGTAGAACCGCCTCCGAAACTACCTCCGGAGAAACCTCCTCCGCCACCAAAACTGCCGCCTCCAAATCCTCCACCGGAACGGGGACGGACTATTATTGGTATCATAAAGGCTATTGTCATAAGTTTTCCGCAGTGACGACAAACATATTTATGAACACCCTGACCTTCAGAGAAATAAGTCGGCTGTTTTAACACTTCATCACCTATGTGTGCTTCCGCTCTTGCTCCACAAAACGGACATTTCTCAAACTTTCTGCTTCCTACATATTCCACTACTTCCACTTTTTTGCACTGGGGACACTGCCAAGCATCATATTCAGCTGCACCAATATGATTTTCCGTACTTTGTATTGGAGTAAGACGGAGTAGCCCCTCTTTTTGTGGCAAAAGACTCATAGCCTCGCCGCAATGGCTGCAAATCAGCGGTTCTGTACGAACTTTATTCTTGAAATACTTATTTATTGCAAACGCAATCACAGGAAGTCCGAAACCTAAAAAAGTCATTACCAGTGCCCATACACCGTTAGACTGTAATTCTGCATAGCGTATCTGACGTTTTTTCTTGCGATTTGAGTAGTAAGAAGTCAGCACAAACAGCGTCATCATAAAAGTCACGAACAGTGACCAACCGATAAGTGCGATAAGTCCGTCCTTGCGAGAAATGCCACTATCCGCATCTGCATCGTTTTCTTTTCCGGACATAAGTTCCTCACGCACATTAGGGTCTGTCAAAACTTGTTCCATTTTCACTATACCATTCAGCACGCCTGAATCAAAATCGCCTTCTTTGAATTTAGGGAACATTTCATTGCGGAGTATTCTACTACAAATAACGTCCGGCAATGCACCTTCCGCACCGTAACCCACACGGATAACGGCTTTTTTAATGCCTTTCACCACAAGGAGAAGCACACCATTATCATTATCGCTCTTGCCAACGCCCCAATGTTGGAAAAGTTTGGTTGCAAAGAGGTCGTAGTCATCTGTATTTATTGAATCCACCACTACAGCCACCGCTTCTACAGACGTTTCACGCCATATTTTGGCAAAAACAGAGTCAATTTCAGCTTGAGTATCGGTAGAAATAATGCCGTCCGGATTCGTCAAAAATCTAGTACGGTTTTGCACATGTACATTTGGCACGGTTTCCGGCGTGTATGTCGCCGCTAAAGCCACTGTCGCAAAAAACAATGAAAATATGCAAAAAAATATTCTTTTCATAATTGTAAAAACATAGTTACACTGCCGGGAGTTTAAGTCCGTTCAGTTTACGGTATAAATCAAGGGCATAAACGTCTGTCATGGCGGAAACATGGTCCACCACAGCTTGTATTCTGCAGAACAGTTCACTTGAATGTACTTCATACTGCTCCGGCACACGCGAGAGGAGCAAACGTGAATAGTTGAGCTCCGGATTCAGCACAGCATGTATAAGTTTGTCCAGGAGGAATGTGATAATGCTGTTACCTGCAATTTCTATATCCACAACCTCAGCGGACTGATATATTTTTTCCACGGAAAGTGCCGCACATGACGCATATCCTGCATGTTCAAGTGCCGGAATATGGTCTATCAAACAGCCCTTGAATTTGCCGGCAAGAATAGCCTCCTCGTTTTCCACAAAAACTTTAGCCGCATGATTTACAAGGCTTCCGATAACACATGAACGCAAATAGGCAATTTTCTCATTCGGGTCCTGAACACGTGCCATATTCTGCTCCATTTTTGCTCTGCGTTCACCCTCAAAAAATGCTATAAAAAGATTTATAACTTCCTCTGTGGAAAGGATTTTCAATTTATGTGCATCTTCAATATCCATAACTTCGTAGCAGATATCATCTGCCGCTTCCACTATATACACCAGCGGGTGACGGACATATTTCAACCCGGCGGCATCTTCCTCCCTCTGCATACGGAGTTCTTCCGCAATAGTCACAAAATCGTCTTTCTCCGTAGTGAAAAAGCCAAATTTGTTTTTTGTTGCAAGAGAAGATTCAAACGGATATTTCACTATTGATGCCAGCATAGAGTACGTCATAGCAAATCCGCCTCTACGTCTGCCGTGAAACTGATGCGTGAGAAGCCTGAAAGCATTGGCGTTACCTTCAAACTTTATAAGGTCCTGCCACTGATTTTTCGTGAGCAGCGGTTCAATATCTTTTCCTTTGCCCTCCGAGAAAAATGTGGAAATGGCTTTTTCTCCGGAATGTCCGAAAGGCGGATTTCCAAGGTCATGTGCAAGACAAGCGGCTGCCACAATCTCTCCCAAATGGGACAATTTTTGGCATACATCTTCATCTGCTGCATATTTCTTGCATAGCACTTCAGCCACCTCATTTGCTATGGAACGACCGCAACTGGACACTTCCAAACTATGGGTCAAGCGGTTATGCACAAAAATACTACCGGGCAACGGGAACACTTGAGTTTTATTCTGCAATCTGCGGAAAGGCGATGAGAAAATCAAGCGGTCATAGTCTCGCTGGAAGTCACTTCGCAGTCCGGGCTTGCTGTCGTGATAGTCCTCAAGTCCGAAACGCTTATCATTTATCAAATATTTCCATTCCATAGTTTCTCTTAATCTTGCTGTGTGTAGTCCTCAAAAAGGAGGTCATTGTAAGGGAACCGCTGGAGATGTATTTCCTTTGCACGGTCATATATTTTGCGTTTCAGTTCCTCAATATTCTTGCCGGTTTTAGCGGAAATAAACACGCAGTTATCCGCAAGGCGTGACATCCAGCTCTGGCGGAATTCCTCAAGCGAGATATTTTCACGACTTCTGGGCGTGAGGTCATCTTCATCTTTCGGAGTGTATGAGAAAGCATCTATCTTATTGAATACCATTATCATAGGTTTATCCGTAGCCTTACATATTTCTTGCAGAGTCTTATTCACCACCTCTATTTGTTCCTCAAATTGAGGGTGAGAAATATCCACCACATGAAGCAACACGTCAGCCTCACGCACCTCGTCAAGAGTGGATTTGAAAGAGTCCACAAGGTGTGTGGGAAGTTTGCGGATAAAGCCTACGGTGTCTGTGAGCAAAAATGGCAAATTATCAATAATCACTTTTCTCACAGTTGTATCCAAAGTGGCAAAAAGTTTGTTTTCCGCAAAAACATCACTCTTGCTGAGCAAATTCATAAGAGTTGATTTACCGGCATTTGTGTAGCCTACAAGTGCTACACGAGTAAGTTTGCCGCGATTTTTACGCTGTATTGACTTTTGGCGGTCTATTGCCTTCAGTTGCTCCTTAAGGCGAGAAATTTTGTCCAAAATAATACGTCGGTCCGTCTCAATTTGCGTTTCACCCGGACCTCTCATGCCAATACCTCCTCGCTGACGTTCTAGGTGAGTCCACATACGCGTTAATCGTGGCAGAAGGTACTGATATTGAGCGAGTTCCACTTGTGCTTTTGCATTTGCGGTTTGAGCACGGCGAGCAAAAATGTCAAGTATGAGACTTGTACGGTCCAGTACTTTCACTTTCAGCTCTTTTTCAATATTTTGCACCTGTTTGGAAGTAAGGTCATCATCAAAGATAGCCATTGCGATATCGTTTTCTTCCACAAAAATGCGTATTTCCTCAAGTTTACCTTTACCAACGTATGAAAACGAATTAGGTCCGTCGAGTCGTTGCAAAAACTTTTTCACAGTCATAGCACCTGCCGTATCGGCAAGAAAAGCCAATTCGTCAAGGTACTCGTTCGTTTTTGCCTCATTTTGAGTAGGAGTAATCAGTCCTATGAGCACAGCCCGTTCCAAACTATTATCTAAAATCTGTTCTTTTTCCTTCATTATCTTGTATATAATCTGCAAAGTTACGCATTTTATGCAAAGGCATTGCAAAAAAATCGTGAAATAATAAGCATTTTAGTTTGGAAATTGTAAAAAATAATTGTTGTTTTATTTGTACGTTTAAGAAAAATGTGATACCTTTGCGACAAAATAACAGAATTATGTCACGATTTTACGCATATAGCTACTTTTATTACTTTTATTTTGACAAAAAATAATTGCGGGACTATATGCAATATTGTTGATTAACTGAATTTGAAAAATAAATAATAAAAACATAGAAATCCCGGTTGAAACGCAATCGGGATTCATTTTTTAATGTAAAAAACTCAAGATGTGCTCAGACACACATAAACCGATTAAAGTAGCCATTCAAGGTGTGGCAGGTTGCTTCCACGATGCCGCCGCCCGTGCTTATTTTGCAGACCGCAAAGTGGAAACCGTGGCATACGACACATTTTTCCACCTTTTCGAGGCTGTGGCAGCCGACCCGGAAATGTTTGCAATAGTGGCAATTGAAAACACTATTGCCGGAAGTATTCTACCAAACTATGAATTGCTCAGAAAAAGTAATCTCAAAATTATCGGTGAATATAAAATGAGAATTTCTCACGTGCTATGTGCTCTGCCCGGTGAAACAATAGAAACGCTTTCCGAAGTAAACTCTCACCCTATGGCTCTTATGCAGTGCGAAGAATACCTCAGGCAATACCCTCACCTCAAAATAATTGAAAAAAGCGACACCGCAGGCAGTGCTATGGAGATAGCATCACAAAACCTGGCAGGACATGCTGCAGTCTGTGGCGAATACGCAGCCAATCTTTACGGGCTGAACATTCTGCAAAAAGGTATTGAAACTAACAAACGTAATTTCACTCGTTTTCTTATTTTGGACCACCAGAAATACGAAGTCCAAAACTCTAATAAAGCGTCAATAGTATTCACCTTGCCTCACACTCGCGGTGCACTCTCAAAGGTGCTTACAATACTCACTTTTTACGACATAAATCTTTCCAAAATACAATCTTTGCCTATAGTGGGCAGCGAATGGGAATACCGTTTCTATGTGGATTTAACTTTTGATGACACAGAACGTTATCACCAGGCACTGCAAGCTGTGGCACCACTGATTACAGATTTCAAGACTTTAGGAGAATATGAAGAATTCAAATCCCAAACAGATTATCCCTGCTGACAGAGTTTCTGAGATTCAGGAATACTACTTTTCAAAAAAACTCCGTGAAGTAGCAGAACTGAATGCACAGGGGAAAGACATCATTTCACTCGGTATTGGTGGTCCGGACCGTATGCCTTCCGACGAAGTGATTTCCACTCTTTGTGAAGCTGCCAAGCAACCGGGAAACCACTCTTACCAATCATACGTGGGACTACCGGAACTCCGTGAACAATATGCAGCATGGTACTCCGCAAACTACGGTGTGACACTAAACCCTAAAAACGAGATTCTTCCGCTCATCGGCTCTAAGGAAGGCATTATACACATTTCACTTGCATTCCTCAATCCGGGAGATGGTGTTCTCGTCCCCAACCCGGGCTACCCGACATATTCTTCAGCAAGCCGCCTGGTGCAAGCAGACATTTACACCTATGACCTCAAACCGGAAAACGGCTGGTACCCGGACTTTGAGCAACTTGAAAATATGCCTACGGAAAAAATCAAACTTATGTGGGTGAACTATCCTCACATGCCCACAGGCACTCAAGCTTCAAAAGAACTGTTTGCAAAACTTGTGGATTTCGGCAAGCGTCACGGAATAGTAATTGCACACGACAATCCATATAGTTTTATTCTGAATGACAACCCTATAAGTCTCCTCGCCACTCCGGGAGCAAAAGAAACAGCAATAGAGCTGAACTCGCTATCTAAAAGCCACAATATGGCAGGTTGGCGTATGGGTATGCTCGCTTCAAACTCTACATTTGTAAACTGGATTCTGAAAGTAAAATCAAACATGGATTCCGGACAGTTCAAACCTATGATGCTCGCCGCAGTGAAAGCTCTGCAAGCACCAAAGGAATGGTACTCAACTCTGAACGAGGAATACGCACGCCGCCGTAAAGTGGCTGAAGAAATTATGACAACCTTAGGTTGCTCATTTGACCCCTCGCAGCGAGGTCTTTTCCTCTGGGGCAGAATACCGGAAACAGTGTCCGGCTCCGAAACTCTCTGCGATGACATTCTCTACAATGCACGTGTTTTCATCACACCCGGATTTATCTTCGGCTCAAATGGTGAAAAATACGTCCGCATTTCACTTTGTGCTACGGTGGAAAACCTCAAAAAAGCTCTCGACAGAATAAATAACTACGTAAACAAGTAAAAAACAATATACCCAAAATGGAAACCAATAACACACTGAATCTTCGCCCTATTTGCGATGATAAACCACTGATAATTGCAGGTCCTTGCAGTGCAGAAACAGAAGAACAAGTAGTATGCACGGCAAAAGAACTTTCACAGTACGGAATAAAATATTTCCGTGCAGGAATTTGGAAACCGCGTACAAAACCTGGCGGTTTTGAAGGCGTTGGTGCAGAAGGACTTCCCTGGTTGCAGAGAGTGAAATCGGAAACAGGCATGAAAGTGGCTATTGAAGTAGCAAACCGCCAGCACGTCCAGCAAGCACTTGATGCAGACGTGGATATCCTCTGGATTGGTGCTCGCACATCTGCAAACCCTTTTGCAATGCAGGAAATAGCCGATACTCTGCAAGAAAACGGCAAAGACATTCCGGTACTCGTAAAGAACCCGGTAAACCCGGACCTTGAACTCTGGATAGGTGCTCTTCAGAGATTGAACAATGCCGGTATCACACGCCTTGGTGCCATTCACCGCGGTTTCTCGGCTTACGGCAAACACCTATATAGAAATATGCCGCAGTGGCACATTCCTATTGAACTCCGTCGCCGTTTCCCAAATCTGCCTATTATCTCAGACCCAAGCCATATAGGCGGCAAGCGTGAACTTATTGCACCGCTCTCACAGCAAGCCTTTGATATGGGCTTTGACGGACTTATCATTGAATCACACTGCGACCCGGACTCCGCATGGAGCGATAAAGCACAACAAGTGTCACCGGACGTGCTGAACTTTATCCTGAACACTATCGCACTCCGCGATAAAGCGTGCTCAACGGAAAGCATCACACTCCTCCGCCAACAGATAGACCAAATCGACAATGAGCTCCTGGAAGTGCTCAACAAACGTATGCGTGTAAGCCGTGAAATCGGTACATACAAGAAAGAACACAGCATACCCGTTCTCCAAACCGGTCGTTACGGAGATATTATGCAGTCTCGCGTAAAAGCAGCGGAAGATATGGGCATGAGTGCGGATTTTATGAAAGCTCTCCTTTCTGCAATTCACGAAGAATCCGTGCGTCAGCAACTTGAAATTTTCAACAAACGATAATTACTTTTGCAATTATGAAGATTCTAATCCTCGGAGCAGGGAAAATGGGCTCGTTTTTCTGCGATATACTATCTTTTCAACACGAACTCGCCGTGTATGATACAGACCCGCAGAGACTACGCTTCACATTTAATACTCAGCGATTTACGTCAATAGAAGAAATTCGTGAATTTGCTCCGGACCTCGTGATAAATTGTGCTACGGTGAAATACACCCTTGATGCCTTCAAGGCTGTGCTTCCGGTGCTCCCGGAAAGATGTATTATCAGCGATATTGCGTCTGTAAAAACAGGTCTGCCGGAATTTTATGCCACCTGCGGACACCCATTTGTTTCCACACACCCGATGTTTGGTCCCACCTTTGCATCTATGAGCAATTTAGCACAAGAAAATGCAATAATTATATCGGAAAGCGACCACCTGGGCAAAGTATTTTTCCGCGACTTATACAATTCTCTCCACCTCCACATAGAAGAATACTCTTTCAAACAACACGATGAAACTATCGCCTACTCGCTCTCCATTCCATTTGCTTCCACACTCGTTTTTGCAGGAGTAATGCGACACCAAGATGCACCGGGAACAACATTCAAACGCCACATGGCTATTGCTCGCGGACTAATGAGCGAAGACGATTTTCTCCTCTCTGAAATTCTTTTCAACCCTAACACTCCGCAGCAACTCAAACTAATACAGGAAAAGCTATCACAGCTCCAAAAAATCGTTGAATCACACGACTACGAAGCTATGACTGCTTACCTCCACACAGTGCGTGAGAATCTGAAATAAAATTTTTAGAGCCTGTTTCATAATAAATATTAAAGCAGAGGCGGGCAGTCATTGAGCAGATTTGTTCGTGCTTATAAGGGCGTGTGGCGAGCCACAT
>SAMEA3663271__coassemble_214_pt1 | contig 25675 bp, 23 predicted proteins | sample SAMEA3663271__metabat2_low_PE_018 | metagenome-assembled genome bin SAMEA3663271 (sample SAMEA3663271) | pig gut metagenome | biome: pig gut; feature: pig-associated habitat; material: faeces | place: China | collected 2013
AGAGGTTACCGTCGCCTGCAATACGGAGGAAATAGATGCCTGTCAGCAGGTCTGTGAGATTTACAACGTCTTGGGTGGAAGTTGCAACGAGTTTACCTGATGTGTCGTAAACTTCAACGGAGGAAATGCGGCTTATTCCGCAGATTTTCACGGTTTTGTTTTCTACGGTTACGGAATATGCGTTGCCGTCGGCTTCTACAAGTTCCACACCGCCTTTTGCAGAATTGCAAATAATGTTATCCAAGCTGAATGAACCTTTCATGGTGATAGGGCTTTCCACTTGCACGAGTTTGATACCTGTGAACAGGTATGGTGTGTCGTAAAGTAGTCCCTCGAGTTTTACTTGCAGGTATTTCCAACCACGGAAATCAAGGCTTCCCGGTTTGAAGTATTTAACGTCTGTTCCTGAAGTAAATTCCAAATAAAGTTCGTGCTTGTTGAAGTCACCGTTTACGTGAACGCCCACGATATCACCATCGTAGAAAACGCCTGCTTCCGTGCCGGAGTATTTCCAGAAAGCAGTGCCACCGCGGAAATCGGAGAACTTGTATGAGAAAAGTCCGCCGGCTTTGCCGAATATTTTCTTAGTGGTGCTTTTGCTGTACGTTGGAGTGGAAGCCGTTCCTACGGAATTTTCAAGGTTGCCTGCAAAAATAGATGCAGTCTCAAAACTTTCCATTATCGTGCCTTCCTTTTCCTTTGCTTCGTCTGTGGAAGTAAACTGAATAACGAGATTTTCCGTGAGAGGAATGTTTTCCGTGTCGCGGAGGTCACCGGAAACAGTGAAAGTATATACTTTGCCCTGTTCAAGGTCGTTTTGCAGCACTATAATCATATTTCCGTAGCCGGAAGTTAGAGTATTTGTGGAGCATGAACGAGCGTTTATTGCGAGGTCGTTTCCTTCTTCATCACGGATAGTGTAGAAGTCTTTGATAGTAGAACCGTAGAGTGTTTTGTCAAAGCGGACTTCAATGGCAGGTGCTTGATAGTGGATAGCCTCATTTTGTGCGGGGTAGTGTTCCACTAAAGCAAGTCTGTCGCGGTTCTTGGTTTTGAAATGAGCCGTAAAGTCTTCAGTCATACCGGTTTCGGCAAAATATTTATCCGGGTGATGCACTGTTTTTGCAAGTTTTACGGTGTATTCCGTATTTTTGTCCAGCGAGAGGTTTGCAATGAAAGATGCTTTGTGGTATGATTCGGAATACTTGAAATAACCGTCAACTGCAGGTGTGATGGAAAATGCACTTTCAAATGATTCAGGGACTACGTCAAAATTAAATGTGAAATCTATTGTAGAAGCACAACTTACGAGTTCTCCTTCAGCCGGAGCAGGTGAAAAATCCATAATTTTGAGGTTGTCCTGACGAATCATATTCATTGGTACATCGTTGTATGTCACCTCGTTTGCTTTTACTGTCACGTCACATTCTTCAGAATAGTATCCGTCTTTGGCAACGGAAAGTTTGTAGTTGCCGGCAGGCACGTTGCGGAAAACGAAAACGCCGTTATACATATTATCTGTTGTGCGTTTTTGCACAGTGTTTCCGCTTGCATCTTTGAGCAATACGGTAGCACCGTTCAGTGGAGCGTTTTTGTCTTTGCCGTATTTTGTGAAAGAAGCGGGCATAATCATTTCGCGGAGATTGTGGTCGTCATAGACAATACCAGCCACGTTACCTGTCACAAAGCGGTCTTCCGTGTTGTAAAACTCCATAATTGTTTTCACAAAGTGCCATGCTTCAAGCCAGAGGTAGTCGTCGTTCATAAGTCTGTAAGCCTCAGGGCGATGTTCATGCATACCACCCTCGGAGAGAAGTCCCACAACGTAGAGTGTACGCAGCACTCCAAGTCCGCCTTGCCACATATTCTGGTAGAAAGTGAGGTCACCGCAGATGTATTCCTCATCGCGAGTCCAAACGGGCAGTTTGTTTGAGTGCAAATTTTGCCAAAGGAGGCTGCTGAGAGTGACATTTTCCGGGTATCTCGGAGTGCCTATTTCGTTTTCTCGGTAAAGCATCAATGGATAGTTTGATGCTTCACCGGCATTTGAGTGGATTGAGAAAAAGAGGTCCACTCCAAGTGCGTTAGCTTCGGCAGCAATACCGGATAGTGAGCGGTCGTCTGCCGTGGTGTTTTTGATACGTGAGAGGTATGGTTTGGCACCCAACGAATCAAGGATATAGTACATGTGCAAGCCTTTGTAGAGGTTGCTTTTTGATTCCCAGAAATTTGTGGAATCCGCAGGCAGAGGATAAAGCCTGATAGGACGGTCGTCGCTATCGTAGCCGCCGTGTCCGGGATTGATGTAAATCTTGAGGTCGCTCATGCGTTTGGCTTGCAAGGGCAAGCACATCAAGATTATTCCAAGGAAGATGAATAATTTTTTCATGGATTATATGCAAAAAATGATTTTGTTATCTGATTACCAAGATGTTTGTGCGGAACATTTTTCCTTCAATAGTGGAGAAAACCACATCTCCGGTGTTTGGAGCGGTGGTGAGTTCCGCAACTTTTGTTCCTTCCTGTGAAAGGATGGCGGAAGAGCCTGTTTCAAGGTCCAGCAGTTTGAGTTCTGAAGAGGTCACAACGTAGCCGTCGTCTTTTGTTTCCACGGTGAGAATTGCGTTGTCGCTAATCCAGCAAGGGTAGTCGCCTTTGTCCGCAATTTTTTTCAGTTCCGTGCCGTCTATGTTGCAGATGAAAACGCCCTGGAAAGGCTCATTGAAAAGCACTTTTTTGCCGTCGGGAGAGAGAGTAGGCCAGAGGTATGAGTGAGCGTCGCTTATAGGTGCAATTTCCGTCTTTACTCCATTTTTTACAATTACTATGGATTTCAAAGTTGTGGAGACATAGTCGGCTTTTTCAATGGAACGGAGGTCGATAGGCTCGCGAGATGCTTTTTTGAGCTGTTTTACCTTTCCTGAAGCCGTTTCCACGCTACGAACGTCCCTATAAAGGAGGTCGTCAATCATAGATGCGGTGTAGTAAAACACTTTCTTGCAGTCCTTTGAGAAAACAGGCTGAAAACCGGCTGCTATTCCTTCGTCAAGAAGTGTAACATTTTTCGTGTTCATGTTGTAAGCATAGAGTCCTTTGTGGTCCTGAGTGGAGAAAAGGAGTGTGCTTCCGTCCGGACTGAGGACAGGGTGGTGTGCTTCTGCGGGTGTTTTTATTTGCACGGCGGGAGTGATGGAGAGAGAGTCCGCATTCGCAGCAAAAGCGGCTGTGCAGAGCACAACGAGTGAAAATATTGTTTTTCTCATAGTTTTCTGTGAATTAGTGTTTTACAATTATTTTTTTAACAGTGGCAAGTCCTGAAGCCATAGTGACTTTTACGAGGTATGTACCTTCCGGAACGTTAGAAACGTTGATGTAGTTTCCTTCGTTTTGTGCCACTACCTGTCCGCTCATTGATGTGAGTTCCATAGACTTCACGAGTGCGTCACCGTTTGCAATCACGTATTCTGAAGCAGGGTTCGGGTGAACGGTGATGTTGTCAATAGTGATTGCCTCAACACCGGAATCGCCGATTTTTGCAATATTGTCGATATAGATAGTGCCTTTCTTGCTCATCAGAGTAGGATTTTCCACAATTTTGAAGCCTGTAAGGGAGTATGGTGCAGAGCCTTCCAACTCAGTCATAGGAACTTCTATGTATTCCCAACCGAGGAAGTTCAAATTTTTGATTTTTATATATTTTACGGCAGTTTCCGACGTAAACTGAGCGTAAAGTTCATTATTTGTAAGGTCACCGTAAACTCTTACTGTAAGAGTTTGACCATTTGTGATTGTTTCTGCGGCTGCTTCCGTTCTTGAAACGGCAACTTCTCCTTGTGCCTCATTTTCAGTGCTGAGGGTGTAAGCAATTTTGAGTGAGTTAGTGCCGAGAAGTTTCATGGAGCTACCTCCTGCACCTACGGTAACAGTTGATATACCTGTAGATTCCGCTTCATTCAGTGCGTAGAGTTTTGCATCGTCCATTGAGTCAATTACTATTTGTCCGCCTTCGTCCACACTTGCATCAACAGCCGTGAAGTCCATTTCGTAGCCGTCTTGGAGTGTGATACCATCTTTGTCTGCAAGTTCTTTGGATACGGACATGTGGTATTTTTCTCCGATAGTAAGTTTAGAAGCGAAAGGAATACGGAGGTAGCCGTATGGGTCACCGGTCTTGCTGTATTTCCATGAGCGAGTGTTGAGGTTTACGGTTTTGCCTTGAGAGTCTGTCACGATGAGTTGCGTGAGGATAGGCACAACGTTCGGGTGCTTGTCAAAACGGAGTTCCACGTATGCACCGGAGTAGTGAACTTTGTCGTTTTCTTTAGGATAATGTCCGAGCATTTCCATAAAGTTTCTGTCCAGTGTGAAGAATTTGAATTCAAGCGGATTTTCCAATTTGAGACCTCCGGCATGTTCTGCAGTGTTGTCGAGTTTTACGGTGTACTCGGTATTGATTGCGTATGGGTTTGTAGGCTTGAATGTGAGTGTGTAGTTGGAGTCAGTCCAGATAAATTCGCCTTCCACCGCAGGAGAGATAGAGAATGCAGCTTCTGTTGATGCACGGTCCATATCCCAGTTGAAAGTAAACACGATAGGAGTGTTGCAGAGTACCGGGCTGTCTCCCTCTTTCCATACGGGGGAGTATGATTCCACAACAGGCGGAGTGTTGCGAATTTTCACCATTTTGATGTTGTTGTATGTGGCTTTGTCGGCTTCCACAGTGACTTCGCCTTCGTAGGCGTAGTGTGAAGCTTCAGTTGCTTTAATCTTGTATTTTCCGGGAGCGACATTGCGGAAAGCATAGACACCGTTGCAGAGGTTGTCTGTGACGTATTCGGCAATTTTGTTTTCGCCGGCATCGAAAAGTTCCACTTTAGCTCCGTCCACGGTTATGAGTTCGTCATCGCCGTACTTATAGTAAGAGTCATTGCGGAGGAAACGAGAGTCGTTGATACGTCCGATGATAAGTCCTGTTTCACCGCTGCCAAGTCCGAAGTATTCATGAATGGCTTTAAGGAAATGCCATGCTTCAAGGTATTTGAAGTCGGTGTTCATGAGGCGGTAAGTTTCCGGAATATAGTCGTGGAATGAACCTTCAGAGAGCATACCGTCAACTGCAAGAGAGCGGAGAACCCCAAGTCCGGAAGTACCCCAACTTGTGTAGAACGACCAGTCGCCGCGAACTTGATAGTTGTTTGTCCAAACGGTAACACCGTTGTCATAAAGCTGTGCACCGAGCAAATTTGCCATAGTCTTGGCATTAGGGCGAACAGGCTCATTATCGTAGCCGCGGAAAAGCATAAGCGGGAAGTTTACGCGTGAAGAAGTGCCTGTGGCATTTGAGTGGATAGAGAAGAAAAAGTCTGCTTTAGCGGCATTTGCAAGGTTTCCGATAGTGGAAAGTCCGAGGTCGTCATCGGAAGTGTTGGTGACGCGAGACATTTTTACGGTAAAGCCTTCTGCCAAAAGCAAATCGCGGAGTAGAAGCCCTTTGTCCAGGTTTGAGTTGGATTCCCAGAATCCTTCCGGGTCGCCTTGTTCATAAGGAGCAATCACCACGTTACGGTCGTCGGAATCGTGTCCGCCGTGTCCCGGGTTGATGTAGATAATCAAGTCTTGAGGAGTAACAGCCCAAGCCGATAAAATAGCTGTGAGTGCTACTAAAAGTGAAGATAATTTTTTCATATCGGCAAGGAATTATTTGAGAGGTTTAACGTTCATTTTGTAAAGTCTGCCGTCAATAGTGCCAAAAACTATTGTTTCACCATCGGCAGTAGCGGTAGGAGTCATAGTCATGGATTCCGGAGTGGTGAGTTGTTGAATTTTTTGTCCGTCAAGCGAGAGAGCCACAATCTGTGAGGAACGGAACTGGTGTCCGTCATCAGTTGCATTCATGGCAACGATGGCGTTGTTTCCAAGCCATGCAGGGTTTTCATAGTTTCCCGGCATGGATAGCACATTGCCGTCTGTATCCATAATCACGATTCCTTTTCCGGCAGCAAAAAACATCACTTTTGTTTCGTCAGGTGAAACGGATTCCCAAATATAGCCGGCAGAGTTTTCAACCGGTGAGAAGGCTTTTTCAACGCCGTTTTTTGTGATATAGACAGTGTTTTCTTCTGCTCTGACAGTAACTTTGTGTGTTGCTACGGCAGAGGAGAGAGCAGCGGATTTGGTCTTGATTGCGTTACTGCCAAATTCACCGCGAGTTTTTGTTTCAAAGACGACTTTGTCTCCGCAGAACTTAGCCTTGAATCCGGCACGCGGTTCGTCGGAGATTTTTGTGGTAACATTGTTTTCAAAATCATATACTTTCAGTCCGGTATAGTTTGATGACGTGAAAAGCAAGTATTCACCGTCTGCACTGATTGTGGGGTGAAACATATCACTTTCCACACCTTGGAGGAGCGGCTCTTTTGATACCACTTCCACCACTTGGCTGTTAGCTGCCAAAGTTGCAAATGCTAAGGCTAAGGCAAAAAACTTCTGTTTCATTAAGAGAATAAGGGTTTTGTTAGGTTGTTTTTATGTTTATTTTATTATTATTTTCTTCATTGATACTCCGAATATGGTAGTGATTTTTGCGATATATACTCCGGGAATCACGCTTGGAGCAGTGATAGAAGCAGTGTTTCCGTCAAGTTTTGCGGCAAAAACGTTTGCTCCGGCGGCGCTGAAAATTTCTATACTGCGGAGTGTTTTTGCAGAGGAGATGTTAAGTGTCTCTCCCGAGTTCACGGGGTTAGGGTAGATTCCCGTAAAGTTGTCTGCATCAGCGGTGATGCTTTCCACACCGGCAACGTTGTCGTACTCGGCACGAATGTCGCAGAGTTCAAGGGAGTGTTCGCCTTTTGTTACGTTTGAGGTGGCGAGGTAAAAGGCAATGCTGTGGAGCGAGAGAGGGTAATTTATCAGGTCTTCCGGATTCTCAATAGGTAATTCAAGGGTGTGGGTTGTTCCGCCGGAGAAAATAGTTTCTTCTCCGGTAGGTTTAAGTGTCACGGCGTGCGTTTTGGTGTCAATACCTCTGCGGAAATCCAATAGAATACTGTTTATGTCGATATCACTTTTGAAAGAGAGGAGTATTCTGTCCGGCAAACTATAAAAAGTCTGTGTCTTTGCGAGTTTAATCACAGGGCTTCTTGGTGTGCCGTAATTGTAAGTCACAATACCGTTTGCACTGAAAGTGACGTTTGTCAGTCCGGAACTGCCGGTAACAGTCCACTCTGCCGGGTTGCCGTAACTTACGGAGTGTGAGTCGGAAATTTCTACAGTTACGTTTGCCGTGTCGCTGAAGTCTCCGATATTGCAGGAAATAGTGGTTTGTCCTTCTTTGAGTCCTGTGAGTATGCCGTTTTCGTCAATATTCACTATTTCCGGGTCTGCCACAGTCCAGTTTATCAGTGAGGGGTCGTAAGTATAAACTGTCGAACCTATCGTAGATGTGACTTCAACCGGGTATTTGCGGAAACTGTCTATGAGCAGGTTCTTTATTCTGATAGACATTTCAGCACCGAGGACTTTTATCTCTTTTGAAACGGTAACATCACCGAGCGAAGCGGTGAGTGTTCCGGTAACGGCAGAGCCTGCAGCAGTGAAAGAGTTTCCGGAGCAAGTTCCGAGTGATTCGTCGCAGGAAAGTGTTATGCCTTGTACGTTTTTGCTGATAAGTGCACCATATTTGTTGTAACCGAGGAGTGTGGGCGTTACTTTTGCGTAAATAGGTGCTATAAGTTCGTAGTCTTCAAATTCCAGACGAGTGATAGTGTTGTCTTCCGGTGCAATATTGTATAGAAACATTCCGTTTGCCACCGCACGCGGGTTGCCTTCCGTGGTTTTATTGATTATTTTACCTTCCACGAGCATTTGTGCAGAGCCTCCGGCATCGCAGTTTACAAGTTCCGTGCAACCATAGTGACGGATTATTTGTGCCATAACTTCCGTGGTGCAACCTTTTGATGAGCCATAAGTCGGGTCTGTTGACATATCTATGACAATCACATACAGTTTGCGTCCTGTGGCATCGGAGCCGTAAGCACAACGGCTGTAAGTCTGAGTGTTGTAGCCTTGGTGATAGTTTGTTTCCGTGATTGCTCCTCCGGACATTACGAGCGTGTTACCGCCCACAGCCTGCTCTATTTCCGGACGAGTACCCTCACCACTGAGTTGGCTGGACCAACCGTAAATAATACTCAGTTTGTCACCGAGTATAAGAGAGTCGAAATAGTTGCGAGTAGCACCGCGAATCAATAGCACGGCATCATAGCCATTTCGTGTTCCCGCAGCCTTGTTTTTGCGAATATCACCGATAGTGAAAGTAAGTTCGCGTCCTGCGAGCCATTCTTGTCCTTCGTCAAGTGTGAGGTATATTTCCGTAGAAACTCCGTCAACCTCAATAAAATGCGTCGTTCCGTTTTCGCTTTGGTAAGTATCCACGGGGAGGAATGTTTTATCGTTCGGATACCAGCTATTGTAAAGTGCCACTTCATTGTCACGGCAAACTTTGTTAAACTGATAAATCATTTGGTTGCCCGTTTTTTCGTTACGGATAAAAGCATAAAAAGGCCAGGAATTGATATAGAGATTTTTGTCTGTATCCACAGCAATAATACCGGATTCCTTGTATCCTCCCACCCACTGGTCGTTTGCCATATTTGTTTCCGTGGCAATCTTTCCGTTTTTGAGGTTTGCGTTGTAGCAAGCTCCTATTAGATAGTCAGCCCAAGGGTATTGGCTTGACACGCACCAGAAATTTGCGTTTGCACCTGCCACCACTTCGTGACCGGCGTAAGACTGGCGGTTTGCCGCAGCCACGAGCGATTCCGTTTTGAACATTTGGTCTTGTCCGATAGTGGTTTCAATGCGGTTGTATGGGTTGTTCATATCCATTTGCAGAATGTTCACGTTCAGCGGAAAATCTGCAAGGCGAATTCTTTTGTAGTTTATTCCGGGGCCTAAATCCCTATCAATCAGAGTGGTAATATCATATGAAGTGCCGTTTATGTCCACGGTTTCAGCGTTTCCGTTTGCAGTGCAAAGGAATAGCAAAAGAAACAATAAAATGCTGTTTTTCAAAAGGTTATATTTGTTTATACTTAGCATTTGCAAATGAATTTCTATTAGGGTTTATTATTCATTGCAAATATAGCACAAAAAATTGTAATTACCTCTTAAAAATGCTTAATGTTTTAGTGCACGGATTGTGATTTTTCTTTCTTGAAAAAAGTCTTTCTATTCGTCTTTTATTGTGTTTTCAAATCTTACTGGGTAAAAGTTGTAAAAGTGCAATAAATTACCCCTAAAGCGGTGTTTTTTGTAATTAAAGTATAAAATGTTAATATTCAGGTAATTTTGCGGAAAATTTTGTGAAATATAATTGGGATTTTGTATCTTTGCGGGGTAAAAGTTGTAAAAGTGCAATAAATTACCCCTAAAGATATGGCAATAATAGAACGAAACCGATATTTGGAAAAAATAAAGAAACTGATGGATAACGGACAAGTGAAGATAATCACCGGTATTCGTCGTTGCGGCAAATCATTTTTCTTGAATGTTATTTTCAAAAATTATTTGCACAATATCGGTATTTCAGATGAGCAGATAGTTTCGCTTGACCTTGATGATAACATAAATGCTCGCTATCGCAATCCGCTTGAATTGAGTGGCTATTTGCGTGAAAAAGTGAAAGATACGAGTAAGCGGTTTTATCTTTTGATAGATGAAATTCAAAATGTAAAATCCGTGTCAAACCCCTACTTGGATGGTGAGAAAATCGGTTTTATAGATGTGCTGAACGGGCTTAAGAATTTGCCAAACGTAGATGTTTATGTCACAGGTAGTAATTCCAAGATGCTATCAACTGATATAGCTACGGAATTTAGGGGAAGGGGAGATATAATTGCTCTTTCTCCGCTAACCTACGATGAATTTTATGCAGCGTATCCGGGTGAAAAGAGGTTTGCCTGGCGTGAATATCATGTATGGCGGAATGCCCAAAGTGTTGTCTATAGAATCGCATGAAGATAAGGCACAGTATTTAAGTGACTTATTCAGAATGATTTACATAAAAGATGTAATTGACAGGAATAAGCTAAAAGCAGATGAATCCGTTCTTGATGAACTGCTTAACGTAATATCTTCCGGTGTAGGTTCGCTTACTAATCCTACGAAGATAGCAGACACTTTTCAGAGTGTAAAAAAACTCAAAATAAAGAATACCACTATTTCAAACTATCTTGATTGTTTTATTGATGCTTTTGTTCTCAGCAAAGCTATCCGCTACGATATAAAAGGACGTTCTTATATTGATACTCCTTTGAAGTATTATTTTACGGATATAGGACTGCGAAATGCAAAGATAAATTTCCGTCAGCAGGAGGAAAATCACATTATGGAAAATGTGATTTATAACGAATTGAAAACCAGGGGATTTAGTGTTGATGTAGGTGTTGTGCCCGTGCGAAAAAAAGATGAAACCGGAGCACTGAAATATTCACAGTTAGAAGTGGATTTTGTGGTAAACCGTGGTGAAAAACGCTATTATATTCAGTCTGCTCTCACTGTGGCGGATGAAAACAAACGTTTGCAAGAGATAAATTCCCTTAACCGGATTGATGACACCTTTGCCAAAATTGTGATTACGCGAGATAACACTCTCCCTTGGCAAGATGAAAATGGTGTGCAATACGTTTATGTAGAGGACTTTTTGCTGGAAACGATAAACAGGCTCTAAAGCTTAAATATTATATGGTTATTTTGTAAAAATTAAATAAATTAAATTTATATGAAAAATATATTGCTCATACTTTTTTCCGCAATTACGTTTTTCAATGGTTGCGAGAAATCAAATGAAGATAAGGTTTCAGAGATGATTCAAGACAAAATAGAACAGTCGTGTCTTATTTTTTCTTATAAACCTATTTCAACAGAAATTGATAGTGCATTCTTAAATCTTGATAATATTTCACGAATAGAAGAAATTTCAATGGACTTGTTAAAGCTATTGTCAACAGAGAAGCAATTGACTTCACAACTTGGATATAGTATTAAAAAAAATCAATTAGACGAAATAGACTCAAGGTTGAAGAAAGTTAGAGAAAAGATTGCAAAAGGAGTAATTGATTTGAAGGGGTATGTAGCAAATGTTTATACAAAAGAACAGACTTCCTGGATTGTATATCATAAATTTATGTCAGAAAAGAATGAAAATTCGTTGAAGTTGTATGACGAGGTTGTATTTCTATTTGACAAAGATTTTACATATTGCAATAACGGTATGAAAATAACACAATTTGAGGGATTGTTAAAGTTTTATGAAGATATTTCAAAGGCGGAAACACAAGACCAGATAATAGAAAGGCTCTTAGACTATTATTCAACAAATGAAGATATTGATTTCGATTTGAGATTTGAATTGTTTGATAATCTTATTGGTTGATTAAGATATATCAATCAAGTGCAAATTCAATGTATAAAATAGCTATTTCTTATCTATCTCGTGTTTTTGTTTATACTAAAGAATGAAAAGAGCAAAAGCAACGATAATGTCAACTATGTTCCACATTTCTCTTCCCAATGAAATTTTTACAAAAGGTTGGAAAAGCAGAGCCAAAGCACCTGCAATTACTGATAGTTCTATAATTTTTCTATCATAAAAAGCGAAAGCAAGACATGTGAAAAACACCATAGAAACGAATCTTATTAAGGTATAGTAGCCGTATGGCATAGGTAATAGGCATATTAGTAAAGCAATAGCCACAAAAAATCCTATATTAGCGAGTTGTTTCATTTGAAATAATTATTTAAAAATAGTATCAAGAGGTAGTTACCTCAGACTCTGCCATTATGTAAAAGTGCAATGAATTACCCCTAAAATGAGTTTTATAGGGGGCATTGGGTGCGAAACAATGTATTATTGAATCATCTGCAGAAATTCGTCCTCGGAAATGAGTGGAATCCCTAATGCTGCGGCTTTTTCCGCTTTTGCAGGTCCCATATTTTCTCCGGCAAGGATAAAGTCTGTTTTTTTGGAGATAGAGCCGACGTTTTTGCCTCCGTTTTGCTCGATAATTGCTTTGTATTCTTCGCGGGAATGGCGAGTAAAGACACCGCTGATTACAATTGATTTACCTGCAAGTTTGTCGGATACGGAAACTTGAGATTCTTCGCTGATTTCAAATTGAACTCCGGCAGCACGCAGGCGTTGGATTATTCTGCGGTTGTTTTCATCGGCAAAATATGCAATGATGTTGTCTGCAATGCCTTCTCCAACGTCTTCTATTGCAGTGAGTTCCTCTTTTGGCATTGAGGCGAGGATGTCTATGGATTTTACTGTGCGAGCAATTTTTTTTGCACCTATTTCGCCTATTCCGGGTATTGAAATGGCATAAAGCACTTTTTCAAAAGGAATTTTTGTGGATTCTTGCACTCCTTGCACGAGTTTAAGTGCACTTTTGGCTGCAAAACGTTCAAGTCCAACGAGTTGGAATGGCTTGAGGTCGTAGAGGTCCGCTATGTCTTTCACAAGTCCTGCTGCAATGAGTTGCTCCACTGTTTCGTCTCCGAGACTGTCGATGTTCATTGCCTTGCGAGAGGCAAAGTGTGCTATTCGTCCTGCTATTTGTGGGGGACAACCGTATTTATTAGGGCATACCCATGCCGCCTCGCCCTCGATTCTGAGAAGTGGAGTGCCACATGCGGGACATTTGCTTACGAATGAAACCGGAGTGGCAAACATATCTCGGCTATCTACATTTACGCCTGTGATTTTGGGAATAATTTCTCCGCCTTTTTCCACGTACACCATATCGTTGTCGTGAATGTCGAGTTGGCGTATTATGTCCTCGTTGTGTAGCGAAGCACGTTTGACGATAGTTCCGGATAGAAGTACCGGCTCCAGATTTGCCACAGGAGTTATAACACCTGTTCTGCCTACTTCGAATGATACTGAAAGGAGACGTGTGAGTGCTCTTTCCGCCTTGAATTTGTATGCTATAGCCCAACGAGGTGATTTGGCAGTGAAGCCAAGGTTGAGCTGCTGGCGGAGAGAATCTACTTTGAATACAAGTCCGTCTGTAGCCACAGGGAGTTTTTTACGTTCTGTGTCCCAGTAGTTTATAAAATCGTCAACTTCTTTTATGGAATGAAGTCGCTTAACGTTTTCCGAGACTTTGAATCCCCAGCGTTTTATGGCTTGGAGACTGTCGTAGTGAGTTGTAACGGGCAGATTGTCGCCCACGAGAAAATAAAACCAAGCATCAAGCCCTCTACGAGCCACTTCTGCGGAATTTTGCATTTTGAGAGTTCCGGCTGCAGCGTTTCGCGGGTTTGCAAAGAGAGGTTCCTCGTTCTTTTCACGTTCTTTGTTCAGTTTGTCAAAAGACTCCCAGGGTAAAACAATTTCTCCGCGAATCTCAAATTTTTTAGGCCAATCACCCGGCTGTAGTACAAGTGGAATACTGCGGATAGTTTTCACGTTTTCCGTCACATCATCACCCACTGTGCCGTCGCCGCGAGTAACGGCACGCACCATTTTCCCGTTTTCGTATGTAATGGAAATAGACGTGCCGTCAAATTTCATTTCACCCACGATAGTGAGTTCTTCTCCCGGCAGAGCCTGTTTGGCACGTTTGATAAAGTCTTCCACTTCTTCAATGGAATATGTGTTTCCGAGTGACAACATCTGCTTTTCGTGGCGAACCTGAGTGAAGCCCTTTGTGATGTCGCTTCCCACACGTTGTGTGGGCGAAAGCGGGTCAAACATTTCCGGGTGGCGGCTTTCCAGTTCTTGCAGTTCACGCATGAGTTGGTCAAACTCAAAGTCTGAGATGGTGGGACTGTTGTTTACATAATAGTTGTGATTATGCAAATTCAGTTTTTCACGCAAGTCTAATATTCTTTGGGCTTCTTCATTCATGGTGAGAGGTGTTTTTTTGGAAAAATGTGAGAGAGGGAAAATGTTACTTATTTTTTCTTAAAGTAATCGTTGTACATTTTTATGCCAAATACTATGGCACTTGAAGTGGAAGTGACAATGTTTGTGATGTAAAGCGACCAGATATCTTGCATAATTCCTTGAATAACAAAGAAAATGCTGCCAAGTCCCATAAGGAGGAATGTTGGAAGTGCAATGCCTTCTGTGTCACGAGTACGAATAGTGTAAATCGCTTGCGGCAGATAGCCCAGAATCATACATATACAAGCTGCATAGCTTACAATAGTGATAATTATGTCTTGAGTCATGTTTTATTTGAGTTTGTTTAAAAATTGTTTGAAAAAAATTAATTATCTGCGGCGGATTACCATGTATTCGCCGGAGTTTCCCGCTCCAACGTAATACTTTTGCAATCCGTAACCTTTTTCTGCTGCTGTGCCGGAAGTAGGGCTTCCGTAGTTGGCGAAGACGTCGTATCTGCTACCGCAAACGGGGCAATAGGCGTCGTGTTTCTCCGAATCTATCTTCAGTCGGATATCTTTTTTTATTTCAACGGGACATGCAAGGTCGTATGCCAAAAACATTCCCATAACATCGCCAACGATGAGTATTCCGCCGAGTCCGGTCTCGGAAATGGCGGTGTAATTGTAGTTTGTGGGTATTCTTTGTTCTTTGATGAAAATTTTGTATTCCAAGGCGGCAGGGTTTGCGTACATATCCCAATCAGCCACCGTGCGGAATGTGAGGCTCACAGGTGCAGGCGGAATGCGGTCGTCTTCAATACTGCTACAGGCAATTTCAGCTGAAAACATTGCCAAGAGAAATAATATTCTCAGAGCTTTTTTCATATCAGGGCATCAAGTGCTTTGTGGTAGTCTTCAAAGTGGAAACTGTTCAATGCACTGTCCATTAGTGACTTGATTTTTTCTGTGCAAAGGTTTCCGATACTTCCCGGGTGAGAGTGCTTGATATCTTTTTCCGGTGTGAAACAGCCATTGTTTATGTCACGACCAACTTTTACGTATGCATCGCGGAAGGGAGTACCTTCCAGCACGAGTCTGTTTACGGTTTCAACGGAATACATCATTTCGTAACGTCTGTCGTTTGCCACTTCCGTGTTTACTTTTATGCCCTCAATCATTTGAGTTACCATGTCAAGGATTGAAACCATTTCGTGGAATGCCGGGAGAAAGTTTTCCTTAATTAGTTGTAAATCACGGAAATATCCGGAGGGAAGATTAGACGTGATAAGCGTTATTTCCACAGGGAGAGCCTGGAGTTTATTGCATTTTGCACGAGTGAGTTCAAACACGTCCGGATTTTTCTTGTGAGGCATGATAGACGAGCCTGTAGTGTATTCGTCAGGCAGTTTTATGAATGCAAAATTCTGGGAATTAAACAAGCAGGCATCAAAAGCAAGTTTGCCAACGGTGGCTGCTATTGATGAAAGTGCTTGAGCCACAATCCTTTCCGTTTTGCCACGTCCCATTTGGGCATAAACCACGTTGTATGCCATACTTTCAAAGCCGAGCAGACGTGTGGTCATTTCTCTGTCCAGAGGGAATGATGAGCCGTAGCCGGCTGCGGAGCCGAGGGGATTGCGGTTTGTGATTCTATAGGCTGCTTGGAGCATAGTTAAGTCATCAACGAGTGATTCCGCGTATGCTCCGAACCACAATCCGAAAGAGGAGGGCATAGCCACTTGCAGGTGGGTGTAGCCGGGGATTATCACGTCTTTGTATTTTTCACTTTGTGCTTGCAAAGCGTCGAAAAGACGTTTTACAGCCATTGTAACCGCTTCTATTTCAGAGCGTATGAAAAGTTTTATGTCCACAGCCACTTGGTCGTTTCTTGAACGTCCGGAGTGAATTTTTTTGCCTATATCGCCAAGTTTTCGTGTAAGCATAAGTTCCACTTGTGAGTGAACGTCTTCCACGCCTTCCTCAATGACGAATTTGCCTTCAGCGGCAGTGTGATAAATCACGCATAGCTCGTTTTTTAGCACTTCAAGTTCTTGGGCAGTGAGCAGTCCGATAGATTCTAGCATAGTGATGTGAGCAATAGAACCCAGCACGTCGTATGGTGCGAGGAGCAAGTCCATTTCACGGTCACGTCCCACGGTGTAAAGTTCTACATCGTGGTTTACTGTCACGTCTTTTTCCCAGAGTTTGCGAGCCATAGCGATAGGTGTATTAAATGTAAAGTTTGCTAAGCGTTTCACCTAAGGTGTCGGCAGCCTTTTGAAGTTGCGGTCCAATCAACGGACGGAGCATCATAGGCACATCAACTTCAATGGAGGTATTCACCGTAGTGCTGTTTTCGTCAATAGCCTTGAAGTTCATGCAGAGTTCAAGTGGCAGAGGCGAATTGGCGGTCATAAACACTATTTTTGTCGGTTCCACGCACTCTTTTACTTTCAGTTCCACTTCGCCCACTTGTGGAGTGACCACAATCAGACTGTCTTCCGTAAAGCGGAGTTCTCCCATTTTAGCTTTGATGTCTTCCGGGAGGGCGTCTAATTTGTCCTGTAAGTTTTTAAGATTGCGAATTTTATCATATAGAGCCTGTGCTGGCTGATTGACGATAGTATCTTTGCCGGTATATTTAGCCATATCGGTAGTGAATTTTTATAAGTATTCTTTTAGTGAGTAGTTTAGTTTTCAGGAGCCCAGTTTTCAGGGTCTGTTCTCCATTCTTTGAGTGTTTCCACGTCTGATTTGCGGATATATTCAGTTTCAAGAGCTACTTCCAGCATAGCATTGTAATTGCTGAGAGTGAGAAGTTTAACTCCTGCTTCTTTGAATTGTTCTGAAGCGATAGGGAAATCGTAAGTGAAAATAGCCACCATTCCGAGGACTTCGCAACCTGCCTGTCTGATAGCTTCCACTGCTTTGAGCGAGCTTTTACCTGTGGAAACGAGGTCTTCCACCACTACCACTTTTTGACCGGGTTTGAGGTTACCCTCAATCAAGTTTTCAAGTCCGTGGTCTTTAGGAGTAGAGCGGACGTAAGCGTAGGGGAGTCCGAGAGAATCTGCCACGAGTGCACCGTGAGAGATAGCACCTGTAGCCACACCTGCTATGGCTTCCGCATCGCCGAAGTTTTCAAGGATAAGTCGGGTCAGTTCTACTTTGATAAAACTGCGAACTTCCGGGTAGGAGAGTGTTTTACGATTATCTGTGTAAATAGGAGAATTCCACCCCGATGCCCATACGAACGGGTTCATCGGTTGTAGCTTGATAGCTCTGATTTTCAATAGCTTTTGGGCTAAAAGGCGGGCTAAAGTTTTCATAATCGTCTGTAAAGTGTAGTTTTTTTAGAAAAATATTATGCAAATTTACGCAGAATTTGCCGATTTTCTCTGTTTTCGCAAGAATTTCTTGCATATGGAGAGCATTTTTTTTGATTCCTCGGCAAAAAAATGTGGGTTTTGCAAATTTTTCAGCAATAGACAGCCCGCCTTCGCTTTAATGTTTATTCTGAAATAGATTCTTGATATTTGTTTTGAAACATGTGCAAAAAGGAAAAATCATATTGTCAATGTGCTTTATTTGCACTTGAAATCCATTTTAACTGTGTCAAAAGTTATATTTCTGCTTTCAAAAAGAGAGTTCATAGTGTCGGCATCTGCGGTGATTTCAGCAGTAGTGCCGGTGATGAATTTCCCGGTGGACGTAATTAGCCAGAGGTTGTCTGAGAGCGAAATTGCAGGGTTGATATCATGAGTGGATACAAGGATAGCTTTGTTTTGCTCCGTGGCAAGATTTTTGAGAAGTCTCAGAATTTCTATTCTACTGGCAGCGTCAAGGAAAGATGTCGGTTCGTCAAGGATGATGATAGGTGTGTTTTGTGCTAAGGCTCTGGCTATCATCACTTTTTGCCGTTCGCCGTCGCTGAGAGTGGCGATGTGACGCTGTTTGTAGTCCTCCATGCCAACGGATTTTATGGCTTTTTCCACCACTTTTTTGTCCTCGCGAGAGAGTGTGCCGAAAAAGCCTGTGTAGGGGTATCTGCCAAGTTTCACCACTTCGTCTGTGGTGAGTGCTCCCACAGAGGCGTAATCCGTGTTTACGATACTTATGAGCCGTGATAATTCTTGCTTGGTGAGGTCTGCAAGGCAGACTCCTTGACGCAGCATAATACTTCCTTCAATAGGTGCTTGCAAGCCGCTGAGAGTACGCAGAAGTGTGGATTTTCCGGTGCCGTTTGCTCCGAAAATGCAGGTTAGTTTTCCGCTTTCAAGCGACAAGTCAAGTCCGGACAAAATGGTTTTTGTTTTGCCTTTCACGCAGTAGCCTACAGATAGATTTACGGTGTTTAGAGCCGGTTTCATAATCAGTTAAAATAGTGTAAGCGTTTACGTTCTATGATAATATAAATAATCACAGGCACTCCAATAATTGGTGTGATGGCGTTTAGCGGGAGAACTTCCGTGCGTGAGGGGAGAATGGAAATGAGTGCACAAAGCAGTCCTGTGACAGCACCAATGAGAATTGTGGCCGGTAGAATTACGGTGTGGTTTGAAGTGTGCATGGTAAGTCGTGCAATGTGCGGCACTACAAGCCCGATAAATCCGATAGGGCCGCAATACGCAGTGATTATGGCTGTCAACACACTTGAAATGAAGAGTATGCCATTTCTTGTGCGAGTGATGTTTAGTCCCATGCTTTCCGCATATCGGTTACCGAGGAGCAATGCGTTGAGCGGTTTTATGAGAAGAATGGAGCCTGCCAGCGACACTATGACGATGAAAGCGAAAAACGGCATTTTGTCTAATGTCACTCCGGAGAAGTTGCCAAGTCCCCAAATTACGAATGAGTGGACGCCCTCCTGTGTGGCAAAGAAGTTCAGCAGCGAGATAGCGGAAGATGTGAGGTAACTTATCAGGATTCCCACAATGAGCAACATTGTGGACGATTTCACTACTCCGGAAAAGGCAAGCAGAAGCAGCATTACGGCGGTTGCTCCGATTATTGCACCTGCAACAATACTTGCATAATACGTTGTGGTCATGGCACTTAATGTTCCTCCAAATGCAAGAATCACTATTGCCACGCCCAGGCTTGAGCCGGTGGAAATGCCGAGTATGGAAGGGTCTGCGAGAGGATTGTTAAATGTGGTTTGGAGTAGTAAACCGGACACTGCGAGTGCTGCACCGGAAAGCACTGCCGTGATAGCCATAGGCAGTCGTGACTCAAAAACTATCACGTCCCACACATCGTTTTCTATCTCCAAGCCGAAAAGCGAGCGGAATACCTGTTCCGCGGGTATATCCACTGAACCGAAAATAAGGCATGCCGGAAAAAGCAAAATGAGAATTATGACTAATATGATGAACTTTTTTGTCATTATCTCTTATGTAAATACTTATTTTACAAGTTTATAGAATTGGGGTTGTTCTCCGGGAAGCGAGTCCGGAGCGAAAATTATTATATAGTCTCTCAGTAGTTTCTCCGGGTGATATGGAAAAACCTCAAAAAAGTCTGTGGTAGAACTGTTTACGCTATAAACTCCGGCAGAACTGTAAGCTTTGAATTTTTTGTTCAGAGAGTAAGCCTCTCCGAGTGATTTTAGTGTCATATCATTGCCAAAACTTGTCATAAACCAGAAATCCGCATCGTGAGCTTTGTCATAGACAGTGGCGAAATCAAGTTGCATAGAGCCGGCGGAGGTGTCATCACTCCAGGGGTAGTTTGCACCTGCATCTTGCAGCATTTGAGCCTTATAGCTTTTACCACCCGGAACGTACCAAACCCCTGATGTGAGTGTTTCCGTCACTACTTTTGGTCCGTTTTTCGGTGCTTTCGCTTTCAGAGTGTTGTAGGTTTTCACTGTGGCATTAAAAATACTGTCTGCAACCTGTCTGTTACCATAAAGAATACCCAGAAGTTTTATCCATTCCGCTCTTGCGAGTGGTGTATGTTCCATGTAGTCTGCCATTTCTATTATAGGTATTCCGAGAGTGCCGATAACTCCGTGTCCGGCATTTTGATAGGGATTGTTGATTATGGCATCGGGTTTGCAAGCCACGATAATTTCCATATTCGGGGATAGTGCCGAGCCAACGTCTTTTACTTTGCCGGACTTCAGCCCTTCCACAATGCTTTTTTGTTTGTAATACTGTGCATCTGCCACGGCAATGATGTTTTCGCTCTTACCAAGTTCCTCGATAGCGGCAGCAAAGACTGTGGAATATACAAGAGTTTTTTTCAGTGGCACGGTGACGGTGGTGTAGCCGTCAATAGCGATGTCGGTGTGTTTTTCGTCTGCAAGTACAAGTTTTTGTAGGTGTACGCCGGGATTCCAAGGGTCTGCAATGGTGGCGGTGAAATATCCGTCATGCTTGGCGATAGTGAGCAATTCCGAGTAAGACGTGAGTGTATCGCCCACACATTCAGCGTTTTTGCCTTCAGTATTTTGTCTGCAACTTATAGCGTGTAATGTGGCTATGAATACTATAGCCAAATGTAAAATCTTTTTCATGTGGCAAAATTACAAATTTTTTTGGAAATGAGTCAGCCTTATAGATATCATATTTAGCTAATATATGTGCTATAAAATAGATATAAATAAAAATTTGCTGCTTGAGATGAAAAAATATAAAGTAAAATGCTTAATTTTGCAAATGTTTTTCAAAAATTAGGCAATGAAGACTAAAGAAACGTTTGGTTCAAAGGTTGCACTCGTGGCTGCAACAGTGGGTTCGGCAGTAGGATTGGGAAATGTATGGCGATTTCCGGCAGAAACTCAAGCCAATGGTGGTGCCGCATTCCTTTTAATATACATTTGTTGTGTTTTCCTTCTCGGTGTTCCCGTGATGCTCGGAGAGTTTGCATTGGGACGCGGTATAAAGGAAGATGCAGTGGGCGTTTATAGACGTCTTGCGGGTAAAACTCCGTGGTGGCTTGCAGGCACGCTTCCTATCATTGCCTCTTACATGATATTGAGTTTTTACATTGTTGTGGCAGGTTGGACTCTTGAATATTTTTATTATTCCGTGACCGGAGATTTGTATTCACAAGGTGCTGCTCACTCTGCATTGGAATGGGGTAATGCTTGTGACTACCAGTTTAAGGCAAAAATGGCGGAATATATTCAGACGGATATAAAGCCGCTCATTTTCACGTTTATAGTGATTATCATAAATTTGTTTATCCTTATAAAAGGAGTGAAAAAAGGTATTGGTAAAATTTCCAATATCCTTATGCCTATATTGTTTATTTTACTATTGTTATTCTGCTGTGTTTCATTGAGTTTGCCGAAGTCTATGGAGGGGCTGAAATTCTTCCTTAGCCCGGATTTCTCAAAAATTACACCTATGGTTTTTGTGAATGCTCTGGGACAGGCATTTTTCTCTCTCAGCCTTGGTATGGGTGTGCTGATAACGTATGCCTCTTATTTCCCGAAAGATACAAAACTCGTTTCCACGGCTATTACCGTTTCCAGCCTTGACTTGCTTGTGGCTGTGATGATGGGAGTGATAATTTTCCCGGCTGTGACTTCATTCGGGCTTACGGGTGAGAACCTTGAGGGGGCGACCCTTGTGTTTGTGACTTTGCCTGAGGTGTTTGCACAGATGCAGTTTACTTGTTTCTGGTCCGCACTATTCTTCTTGCTTCTTTTTGTGGCTGCTATCACATCTACAATTTCAATAGGCGAGGTGACGATAAAATTCTTTGAGGACAGATTCAAACTCAGCCGTTTTGTGTCCTGTCTTTTGGTGATGCTTCCACTGTTTGTTTTCAGCACTATTTGTTCGCTTTCGCAGGGGAGGCTTTCCGACATCAAAATCTTGGAAATGACTATCTTTGATGCACTTGATGCTAGTGCCACGAATGTGCTTCTGCCTGTAGGTGCGATAATTATGTCTATTTTTATAGGCTGGTACGTTGATAAAAAATTGCTTAAGGACGAACTTACAAATCATGGTGAATTTAAGTCTGTCTTTTATCCCATAGTGGCATTTATTCTCAAATGGATAGCACCGGTGCTTATTTCTCTTGTACTCATTGCTCCCTTAATTAAAGGCTGATATTATATGATGACAGCAAATGAGCGTCGTGGCTTGATAGGACTGGCTATAGTTCTTGCTGTGGCTGTGATACTCATTATTTCCACTCGCCGGAGCGGTGGCAACGTTCAAGTGCCCGGGGAAATAGCCATAAGTGATTCTCTTTCAAATGCCGCAGAGATGCAGGTAAAGGATTCCGCTTTTACAAAAACGGATACTGTCAATGTGAAAAAAAGACGTAAAACAAAAAACAAACAGTCGAAGAAAAAGTATTCTCCGACTGTCAGAAATCCTTTGGATTCAGATGAGATTGTAAACTGACCTTTCTCTTTTTAACCGGAATATCAGTCGTTCCAATAAATGATATGGTTCTGCTCGTTTGCAGTGACTTTAAGGGTGATGTGTGCACCCTCAATCACCGGAATATTGTGGTCCACGTGTCCGATAGGAGCATTGAATGCAATAGGGAAATTGTATGGAGCCACGATGTCGCGGAGCATTTCTTCCATAGTTTTATGGTTTCTATCTGCCTTGTATTCTGTGAATTGTCCAAAGATAATACCTTTCAGTTTGCCCAAAATACCGCTCAGACGGAGGTGGTGCATCATGCGTTCCACAGTGTAAATTTGTTCACCTACTTCTTCCACAAAAAGAATGGTGTTTTCCTTGAAAAGGTTGTAGTTTGTGTGGATAAGTTGCATAAGTACAATAAAGTTGCCGCCTATTAGTTGTCCATCTACAGTGCCTAAATGGTCGTCCACAGTGCCCGGGAACGTGAAAGAAGGACGTTCTCCGCGGAGAATTTTGAAAAGTGCGGCATTGTCTTCATTGTCAGGTCCGAGTTTTATTTGTTTAGCCATAGAAGCGTGAATGGAAGCGATGCCATTGTTCACCATGAGTGCGTGAAGCACGGAGATGTCGCTGAAACCGATAATCCATTTCGGGTCGTTGCGGAGTGGAAGTTTATCAAGACGGTCCACAATATGGCATGCTCCGTAACCGCCTCTACTGCAAAGAATTGCTCTTACATCAGGGTCTGTGAGGGCATTTGCCAAGTCTGAGTATCGCTGTTCTGCCGTGCCACTGTAACTGCCGGATTTCCCGAGAGCATTTGGAGAAATTTCCACTCTCCAACCTTCTTTGCGGAGAATTTCTGCAGCACCTTCAACATCTTCAGGAACCGGTATTCCCGCCGGGGAAACAATTACTATTTTGTCACCTTTTTCGAGTTTTCTTGGAAAAGTTATCATAGCCTTTTACGTTTTTTTTTAGTTATTATGAAGCCGCCAAAACTTTTATTCCGGCTTTTCTTATTTTCTCCGCTATTATGCCGAGTTCTTCGGCTGTTATTTTCACGAGACCGTCTGCAGGCGTTTTTCTGTCGATGGAATAAATCATCACTTCTGACGGTTTTATAGTCTTGTATGCCTCAATGAGTGCGGCAACTTCTGCTTCCGTGGTATTGTCGAAAGTGACACCGCTGTAAGTGCCGCGGATAAACATTGTTTGCACTATGCATTTACCGTCAAAGTCCGCAAGGTGAGCGATAATATCTTTCACATCATAGCCTTTGTTTACCGGACGGTCTATTGCAAATGCCGTGGCATTTATGGCAGAGTCCAGTTTTAAGATGTTGTTGTCCACTTTTCTCAGTGCGTCTGCCGTTTTAGCGATGTGTACTCTTGTAGAGTTGCTGAGCACGCTTATTTTGACGTTTGGAAAGTACTTGTCACGCAGGGAGATGACATCGTCTATTATTTCGGAAAATTCCGGGTGAAGAGTAGGCTCGCCGTTACCGGAAAAGGTGATGACGTTCAAGTTTTCCCCGGCATTTTTCATCTCTGAGAGTTTATTTTCCAGTAGTGAAGCCACTTCGCTACGAGTAGGCAGTCCGGTAGTTCCGGTGCCCTGTGCATTAAATCCGGCTTCACAGTAGAGGCAGTCGAAAGAGCACACTTTGCCGTCGTTCGGCATAAGGTTTATGCCGAGTGAAGTGCCTAACCGCCGACTGTGGATAGGTCCGAAAATAGTAGAAGTGAAAAGTACTGTCTGCATAGTCAATAGCCTGTTTGTCCTGCAAGATACTTATTCCGCCTTTCATTTTTTTTAAGAAAGGCGGAATAAGTTATAAGAATGTGAAACAATTACACTGTAAGGATTTCTTTTTCCTTGGCAGCGAAAAGTTCGTCTATTTTCTTGAGGTATTTGTCGTGAATTTTCTGTACGTCTGCTTCAGCATCTTTTTCAATGTCTTCGCTCATACCGTTCTTGATAGCCTTTTTGAGACCTTCAATAGCATCGCGGCGAGCATTACGCACGGAAACTTTGGCCTGTTCTGCTTCTGCTTTAGACTGCTTTACGAGTTGTTTGCGTCGTTCCTCAGTCAGTGGTGGGATAGAAAGACGAATCACTTCTCCATTGTTTTCCGGAGTGATACCGAGTTCAGAGTTTATGATGGCTTTTTCAATTTCCTTGAACATGGATTTTTCCCACGGAGTGATAGTTATGGTGCGAGCGTCCGGCACGGAAACGTTAGCGACGTTTGAAATAGGAGCGGCACTGCCGTAATAGTTCACGCGGATAGAGTCCAAAATTTTAGGGTTTGCTTTTCCGGCTCTGATGTGAGCGAGTGCTTCGTCGAGGTATTCTACGGCGAGTTCCATTTTTTCTTCAGCCGGTGCAATGTAAGTTTTCGGGTCTGTCATGATAGTGTTATCTTTTTGGGGTTAATTATCAGGATATTAGTAAACGAGTGTGCCGATTGGTTCGCCGGCCATAACTTTGGCGAGGTTTCCCGGAACGTCCATGTTGAAGACTATTATCGGCAGGTGGTTTTCTTTGCAGAGTGCGGTTGCGGTGAGGTCCATCACCTTTAGTCCGCGAGTATATACTTCGTCGTAAGTGATTTCGTCGAATTTGGTTGCCGTAGGGTCTTTTTCCGGGTCAGCGGTGTAGATACCGTCCACTCGAGTTCCTTTAAGCATAACGTCGGCACTTACTTCAATTCCACGGAGTGCGGAGCCTGTGTCTGTCGTGAAGAAAGGGTTTCCTGTTCCACCTGCAATGATAGCCACTTTTCCTTGCACCATAGCGTCTATGGCAAGGCGGTTGCTGTAATGTTTGCCGATTGGGAACATGTTTATTGCAGTGAACACTTCTGCCGGCTGTCCTTCCGCTTCCAGTGCGGAACTTAGTGCAAGAGAGTTGATGACAGTGGCGAGCATACCCATTTGGTCGCCTTTCACACGGTCAAAGCCTTTGGCAGCACCTTGGAGCCCGCGGAAAATGTTTCCTCCGCCTATCACAATGGCAACTTCCACTTCTTGCTCTACAATTTCACGAATTTGTGTTGCATATTCAGCAAGACGGTTTGTGTCAATGCCGTAGCCTTGTTCACCCATCAGTGATTCACCGCTGAGTTTAAGTAAGATGCGTTTGTATTTTGGTCTCATGGTCTTATATGGTTTTAGATGTTTTTCTTGAAAGCACAGCGGCGGCGGTGCTGGCGGTACTCAAAGTATTCCCATTGGCTCTGTACGCCTTTGTTTTCAACGAGTTCCGGGTTTGATTCCGCAAATTTATATCCTTTTTTGTTGTATTGTGGAATAAGTTCCGTGAAAAGGAGTGCATTCACGCCTTTGCTCTGATATTCTTTTTTTACAGCCACAAGTAGCAAATCCACCACATCGTTTTTGCATTTTAGTGCCTTGAGCAGATGCCACCAGCCGAGC
>SAMEA3663271__coassemble_223_pt1 | contig 24662 bp, 18 predicted proteins | sample SAMEA3663271__metabat2_low_PE_018 | metagenome-assembled genome bin SAMEA3663271 (sample SAMEA3663271) | pig gut metagenome | biome: pig gut; feature: pig-associated habitat; material: faeces | place: China | collected 2013
AGTCTCTTTCATTTCTTGTTACTTTTTTGTGTAACGCTATTTCAGGACTAGACAGAAAGAGCAATAAAAAAAAGTGGTTGAGGTTTAACTTTAGTCTCAGCCACTTTTTGTGTCATTTGCAGGCTCTCCAGCCTCCGATTGTGTTATAATTTGAGCTTTTTGAGAGTGTCTTTTGGAACAACGTCTTTATTTACGAATATATCTACTGTTTTGGCGAGGAAGTAAGGCTCTGAAACATAGAAGAAACCATTGTAAATGTGATTTGTGTCCCATGAGTTTTTAACTTTGTAAAAACGATTGCCTTTTTGGTCCACAGCGTAGCCCACAATTACCATAGAGTGGTCGTCTGTAGTTTCTTGGCGGTCAAACATAACTTGGCGAGATTCTTGAGTAACTGTTATTTCCTCCACCGGACCTTTAATGTTCCATTTTTCTTTTTCACGGTCTTTGTCGCTCATTTTTACCCAGCGAGAGAGTTCCGTTCCGTCCATATCGGCTTCCGTACGTTCCTTTGGCATAACGGCAAAGCCTTCGTACCACTTGAATCCGCCTTCGCTCACGTCTGCTGCCCATAGAACGGTTTCGCCTTTTTCCAAAGCGTTATCCACTACGGCTTTCAACTCTTCCAAAGGAATGTTGTAATACTGTCCCCAAAGCCAGTTGTCGGCAATTTCAAGTCCGAAAGCAGTGTAAAACGGGTGGTGACTGAAAGAAGTGAGTGGAATATAGTCTGTCATATTCAGTCCGAGAGACTTTGCGTAAGACTGTGGTGTGTATGTAACTCCGTCAACCTCAAATGTTTCCGGCAGTTCACCGAAGTATGAATCAAGAATAGATGTAAACCCTTTTTTCCATGCCGTGGAGAGTCTTTTGTTAGGGTTGCGGTTTATGCCGTCGAGATAACCTTTCAGTGCGGCTTCCATTTCGTAGTGAGAGTGTTTGTCTTCACCGTAAAGCAGTCCGGAATATACGCTTTCCGGCACTACGCCATATCTATCCCAAACGTATGGTAAATCCAGGTTACTACCGCCTTGAGCAAAGTTTGTTTTGCCATTCATGCGTATATATTTGTCTGCTTTGTCTGCATAGCAGTGATACACTGTAAACATTTCAGACAAGTCCAATTCTTTGCCTGTTTTGCGGAGAATTTCTTCTTCAAAATATGATGTTGTGGCAAAGCACCAACAAGTGCCGGTCTTGTTTTGGTCTTTTACGGAAGTTGTGGGGATAACTTTCATGTCTGTGAAAACGTATGCTGTGTCTGCGGCTTCCGGCTTTTCATCAGCCTTTAAGCTGAAAAATGAAAGTGCAGTGAATAGACCTAATAGTACTTTTTTGTTCATTGAGAATTTTGTTAGAGTGGTAGTATATTAAAAAAGGGGTGTTGAGCACCCCTTTTTTATTATTTTTTGTGTGAGGTTTTTTATTTTTTGAAGAAACGGTTGTAAAGACCTTCAAAACCTTGTCCGTGACGAGCTTCGTCCTTAGCCATTTCATGAACGGTGTCGTGGATAGCGTCAAGGTTGAGTTCTTTAGCACGTTTTGCAATACGCATTTTGTCTGCGTTAGCACCTGCTTCAGCCATCATACGTTTTTCAAGGTTTGTTTTTGTATCCCAAACGCAGTCGCCGAGGAGTTCTGCGAATTTTGCAGCGTGTTCAGCTTCTTCCAAAGCGTAGCGTTTGAAAGCCTCTGCAATTTCAGGATAGCCTTCGCGGTCTGCTTGGCGAGACATAGCGAGGTACATACCAACTTCCGTACATTCGCCGTTGAAGTGAGCGTTGAGGTCTTTTTTCATTTGTTCGTCAGTGTCAGCAGCGATGCCGATAACGTGTTCTGTAACGAATTGAGGACGTTCAGATTCAACAACTTCTTTGAATTTGTCTTTTCCTGCTTTACAAAGTGGGCACTGTTCCGGTGCTTCCGGACCTTCATGTACGTATCCGCAGATAGCACAAATAAATTTCTTTTGCATAATTGTTAAGTTTAAGTGTTTGTTTTATAGTAAGTTTATTTATCTTTATCTTTGTGTATAACAATTTTCGTGCCACAAAGTTAGTTTTTCTATTCATTTTTTCAAAGAAAAAGGAAATGTTTTTTTTCGGTTAAATCGGGTTAAGCGATATAAATCTTAAATTTTGCATACGACTATTAAATATTGTGAAAACATTGTAAATATTGAGTTAAATATTTAACTTTGTGCAAAGCAAAACATAAGTACTTATTTTGTAATATAACCCTAATATGAAAAGATATTTAATTGCTTTGGCAATGACGATACTTTCGGCAGGTGCTATCAGTGTATTCGCCTCTGTTGAGAGTGAGCGTCTGACCAATGTTCTTGTTTCTTCCGTTGATAAAGGAACGGTAGTGGGGAGTGTCAAAGTAAAAAGCGTAACTATAAATTCAAAGGCACGAAAAATCACTGTAAAATGCAATGAATTCACGTCGTATCTTCCTTTTACACAGGATTATGTGACAAAACTTAAAAAAGATATGCTTGCTGCAATGGGTTCTGCTTACAAGAACTACAAAGTGGTGATTATTGCAGACGGCAAGAATGTGGAAGACCTCATAATCGGCAATGGCAGAAAATTTGCAAGTCCTACGGAAGAAGTCCCCTTTGTTACATACCCGAACAAGTTTAGAGGTTGTGAACCACAAAAAGGACTTTTAGGACGAAATATTGCCGTATGGCAGAGCCATGGCTATTACTTTGAGAAAAAGCTGAACCGTTGGGAATGGCAGCGTGCAAGGGTGATGCAGACAGTGGAAGACCTTTACACTCAGAGTTTTGTAATGCCATTCTTAATGCCAATGCTTGAAAATGCCGGAGCCTACGTGATGTCACCGCGAGAACGTGATACAAACCTCACGGAAATCATTATTGATAACGACGGCGGACTTGCGACAGGCGAATATGCGGAAAACGGTGACTGGGACAACACAGAAAAATCCGGTTTTGCTCACTTGTATGCTGCATACAACGACTTGGAAGGAAGTAGCAATCCGTTTACCCTTGGCACAGCACGCTATGCAGAAGCAAACACAGGAGCTGTTGCAAACTGGAATGTGGAAATTCCGGAAACCGACAGTTATGCAGTGTATGTGTCATACCAATCGGAGAAAAACAGCACGAAAAGTGCAAAATACGTTATCAATGCAGCGGATATGCCGCATGAAGTGATTGTAAACCAGAAAATGGGTGGCGGCACGTGGATTTATCTTGGTCATTATCAACTTAATAAGGGTAAATCAAACGAACCGATAGTTCAACTATTTGCTACCGGTAACAAACACGAAGTGGTTACTGCCGATGCTGTGAAAATCGGCGGTGGCTACGGTATTATAGAGCGTCCTGTAAAAACGGTGAATGACCTGGGTGAAGAAAAAGTGGAATATATCTCCAGCAAATATCCGAAATACACGGAGGCTGCACGATATTGGCTTCAATGGTCAGGTGTGCCGGATAGTGTTTATAGCCCGTACAAAAACGAAAATGACTATAACGACGATTATACTTGCCGTGGAATGTGGGTAAACTGGCTTGCCGGCGGTAGCAGTATGTTGCCGGACAAGGAAGGTCTAAAAATCCCTATTGACCTTTCATTTGCATTTCACTCAGATGCCGGAACAACCTTCAATGACTCGATTATCGGCACTCTCGGAATTTATTCCACAGACGATGGAAACAAATTGGGCAATAACACTTCAAGGCTTCAATCACGCGACCTTACGGACTTGATTATGACGCAGATTGTGAGTGATGTAAGAGCAAAACACGAGCCTAACTGGACTCGCCGAGGACTTTGGGATAAGAAATACCGTGAATGTCGTGAACCACAGGTGCCGTCAATGCTTCTGGAACTTTTGTCACACCAGAATTTCGCTGATATGAAGTACGGACTTGACCCAAAATTCCGTTTTACGGTTAGCCGTGCTATTTACAAAGGTATGCTCAAATTTATTGCTATGCGTGACGGCAGGGACTATGTTGTGCAACCTCTGCCTGTACGTGCTTTCGCAATAAACAAAACAGCAGAAAACACTTTCACCCTTTCATGGCAACCTACCGAGGATACACTTGAACCTACTGCAATGCCGAAATATTACGCAATAGAACTGAGAGTTAACGACGGCATTTTTGAGCAGTATGCAGTAAGCACCACAAATACTTTTGAGTTTAAGCCCATGACAGACGATATTTATTCCTTCCGTATAACTGCCATAAATGAGGGTGGACTCAGTTTCCCGTCGGAAGTGCTTTCACTATGTGATAAGGGCGATGAAAGTCCTGCACTTATTGTGAACGGTTTTACACGAGTATGCGGTCCGGATACTTTTGACGCCGGCGAAATTGCAGGCTTCAATGATATGCGTGACCATGGTGTACCATACATTAAAGATATAAGTTTTATTGGCTCACAGTTTGAATTCCGTCGTAATATCCCATGGATGGACGATGATGCGGCAGGTTTTGGTGCCAGCCGTGCAAACTATGAAGATAAAGTGATAGCAGGCAACACGTTTGATTATCCTTACGTTCACGGTGCTGCTATCCGAAATGCAGGTAAAGGTTTTATTTCCATGAGCCTTGAAGCATACTTGGATTCCGCCACAACATACATTCCACCTGTGCTGGACCTTATTCTCGGCAAACAGAAAGAGACAAAGACCGGTACGGGACTTTACGGCAACGATTTCAAATCGTTTCCTAAAGAATTGCAGCAGAAGATAGCAGACTACTGTGCTGAGGGAGGAAATGTTTTTGTTTCCGGTGCCTTTGTAGCATCAGACCTCTGGGATAATAGCCTTGCAGACCCGGAAAGCCTGAAAGCGGATCAAGAATTTGCAACAAAAGTACTTGGTTATCATTGGCGTGTTGACCAAGCTTCCGTGACCGGAGAGGCATTTGAGTGTCCGTCATGTTTTCACGCCTTCGGCCGTGAGTCATTTGACTTCTATTCAGAACTGAATGATAAATGTTACGTTGTGGAATCACCGGATTCTTTCTATCCTGCAGATGCACGAGGCGAGACGATTATCCGCTACAGTGAAAACAATCTTATAGGCGGTATTGCTATGGCAGACGAAAAATACCGCACCGTGGTGATAGGTTTCCCGTTTGAAACAATCAAAAGTGAAGAATCACGCAACTCGCTGATGCAACAAATATTAAACTTCTTCAGCAACAAATAATCAAGCAACAAAATATTAACTAAATACAAATAACTAACCCAAATCAATCATGAGCGCTACTATTAATTGCTTCATTCCTTATGCAGACCGTCAACAGGTCAGTGCAACTGTAGAAGGACTCAAGTCTTCACAGTTAGTTACAAAAATCTTCCTTCTTTCCGCTGCTGAAAATGCAGAGCCTGTGGAAGGTTGCGAACTGATTAAGATTGACTCTCTGAACAGCTCCGAAACCATGAAAAAAATTGCTGCTGCGGCAGACAGTGACTTTATCCTCTTTTACACGAAGTACAACAAACTCGTGATGGGATACCTCGCACTTGAACGTTTTGTACGTCTTGCAGGTGACTCCAAAGCAGCTATGCTCTATGCCGACAGCTATTCCGTAGTTGATGGCAAACGCACAAATGCTCCTGTTATTGACTATCAATTCGGTTCACTCCGTGATGATTTCAACTTTGGTTCAGTTCTTTTCTTCTGTGCAAAAGCATTCAAAGCAGCCGCTGCAGAAATTGATGCACAGTACACGGCAGCAGGACTTTACGACCTTCGCTTGAAAGTGTCTCGCATTGCTCCTCTCGTACATATCAATGAATATCTCTATACAGACGTTACAATACCTCAAAAAGAAGATGGCGAATCTCATTTCAGCTACGTTGACCCAAAAAACCGCGGCGTACAGATTGAAATGGAACAAGCATGTACGGATCACCTCAAGAAAATAGGTGGTTACCTTGAACCGGTATTTGACAAAATTGAATTTGATAAGGGTGACTTTGAATACGAAGCATCTGTTATTATTCCTGTTCGCAACCGTGTTCGCACTATCCGCGATGCTATCCGTAGCGTTCTTAGCCAAAAAACTAATTTTAAGTTCAACCTTATTATAATAGACAACGGTTCTACAGACGGTACTACAGAAGCTATTGACGAATTTGCAGCAGATGAACGCCTTGTGCACATTGTTCCGGAACGTGACGACCTTGGTATCGGTGGTTGCTGGAATGCAGGTGTAAATCACCCGAAATGCGGAAAATTTGCCGTTCAGCTTGATAGCGATGACGTTTATGCAGATGAAAATACACTCCAAAAAATGGTTCAGGCATTCTACGACCAAAACTGTGCTATGGTAGTGGGTACATATATGCTCACAGATATCAATATGCAGATGATTCCGCCGGGTGTTATCGACCATAAAGAATGGACTCCGGAAAACGGACGTAACAATGCTCTCCGAATTAACGGACTTGGTGCTCCTCGTGCATTCTACACTCCTATGCTCCGCAAGATAAATGTGCCTAACACAAGCTACGGCGAAGACTATGCTCTCGGTCTTGCTTTCTCTCGTCGTTGCCAGATTGGTCGCGTGTATGACGTGGTTTATCTCTGCCGCCGTTGGGAAGACAACTCAGACCATGCTCTTGATATCAACAAGACTAACGCAAACAACCTCTACAAAGACCGTATCCGCACTTGGGAACTCCAAGCACGCGTGGAAATGAATAAAAAATAATATTTTCAGCTAATGGCAGAAAAAGTAACATCGGCACTTGTTGATGCTTTTCTTCAGGAGCAACTTGCGGAATGGGAACAGGCACGCAACAATTTTGCCGCACTCTCCGGAGTGAAAGTTAAAGAAATAGATATAGACGGAATGACGGTGAAAGTGCAGTTTAACCCTGCACGCATCGTCTCCTCCGCAGCAAAGGTTGACGCAAAGTCGCTCAAGGAACGCAAGTGTTTCCTTTGTGCGGCAAACCGTCCTGCTGTGCAGCGTGGAATAGAGTGGGGCGGACATTACACTATCCTTATTAACCCGTTCCCAATCTTCCCGCGTCACCTTACAATCCCTGATAACAATCATGTGGACCAACTTATCAGCGGACGTATTGCAGATATGGTGTCGCTTGCAGGAGACCTCAAAGGTTACACCGTTTTCTATAATGGACCAAAGTGCGGTGCTTCCGCTCCGGACCACATGCACTTCCAAGCAGGAAATTCCGACTTCCTTACTATAGGCAAAATTCTGGACGAAGCGGAAATAGTACCTCTGCAAGTGGAAGCAGACGGTGAAGCAGTGCTTTCCGTAGCACAAGACTTGCCGCTCAATATGTTTATCATAGACACCACTGAAGCCCAGGCTGCACAGACACTTTTTGACCGTCTTTATGCTGCAATGCCTGTCCCGGAAGGAGAAAAAGAACCAATGATGAACATTTTGTGCTATCTTACGGAAGATGACGAGGTGCGTATCGTGGTTATTCCGCGTAAACGCCATCGCCCGTCTTTCTACGGCACGGAAGGTGAAAACTCTATTCTTCTCAGCCCTGCATCCGTGGATATGGGCGGAGTATTTATCACCCCACTTGAAAAAGACTTCAATCGCCTTGACGCAGACATTATCCGTCAGGTGTATGAAGAACTGTGTTTGAGTGATGACGAAATGAACGCTATAATAGAGAAGATATGAGTCAACCGGTTGTAAATGTGGGTATTATGTCTGTGGAGGAACTGAAATTCAGTTTTTCCGGAGAGTATAACACAGGATATGAAACAGTTACTGCGGACCAGACAGCACGTGCCGTTGACGGCAAAGTGGAGTGGAACGGAAATCTTTACGATGAGTTAATTTTCGTACCTAAAGATGCAGCGAACCACTTTACTCTCCGTGATGTGACTATTGGTGTCAATTTCCACTGGGAACGTCTTGAAGACCAGCAATTTGCAGGTTCTTTACGTTTGATAAACGAGCATGGGAAAGTAACTGCAGTAAATATTATAGGAGTGGAAGACTATCTCTTGAGCGTGATTTCTTCCGAGATGAGTGCTACGGCATCACTTGAACTCCTTAAGGCTCATGCAGTTATTTCACGCAGTTGGCTTCTTGCACAAATAGAGAAAAATAAAAATATCGTGGATTCCGGCGAGAAGTATTGTGCTTGCACGGAAACGGAAGGCGAACTTGTTCGCTGGTTTGACCGTGAGGACCATGTAAACTTTGATGTTTGTGCTGATGACCACTGCCAGCGTTATCAAGGTATCACAAGACAGACCACTGAGCGTGTGGCAGAAGCTATTAAAGCCACTTGGGGCGAAGTCCTTTACAGTGACGGCAAACTCTGCGATGCACGTTTCTCAAAAAGTTGCGGCGGCGTATATGAAGAGTTTGAAAACTGCTGGGAACCTGTTCATCACAGTTATCTTGCTGCACGTCGTGATTCCGAGAATGAAATGGATTTTCCGGACTTGCGTGTGGAAGAAAATGCACGCGAGTGGATTCTCTCTCGTCCCGATGCTTTCTGTGGTACTACGGATAAAGATATTCTCTCACAGGTACTCAATAATTACGACCAGGAAACTACGGATTTTTACCGCTGGAAAGTGGAATACACTCAAGATGAGATTTCCGAACTTGTCCATCGTCGTTCCGGCACGGATTATGGCAAGATTATCGACCTTATCCCTGTGGAACGCGGTACATCAGGCCGTCTTTTCAGACTTAAAATCGTTGGTACAAAACTCACTAAGATTATTGGCAAAGAACTTGAAATCCGACGCACGCTTTCTCCAAGCCACCTTTACAGCAGTGCTTTCATTGTGGAACAAGGCAAAGTTGATGAAAAGGGACTTCCGGAAACTTTCACCCTCTATGGTGCGGGTTGGGGACATGGCGTTGGACTTTGCCAGATAGGTGCTGCCGTAATGGGAAGCCGCGGCTATAATTACCGCCAAATATTATTACATTATTTTATAGGAGCTGAAATACGCCCGCTTTACTAAAAAAATTCTTTTACAAAAATGAATACAGAGAAAAAACGTTCACCATGGTCTTGGATTCCCACGCTGTACTTTGCACAGGGTATTCCATTCATATTTATAAATATGGTGACAATGGTGCTTTTTACCCAGTTGGGAATGTCTGAAACAGATGCAACGCTTTACACAGGTTGGCTTTATCTGCCATGGGTAATAAAACCATTTTGGGGCCCGATAGTGGATATTATCCGCACAAAGCGTTGGTGGACAGTGGCAATGCAGATATGTGTGGCAGTTGGTCTTGCCGCTATCGCTTTCACACTTCCATTGCCAAATAAGGAAGAAATAGCAGAAGGTTTACCTGTAAGTGCATTTATGGTGTGCTTGTTCTTCTATTTCATCACGGCATTCTGCTCCGCTACGCATGATATAGCGTCAGACGGATTTTATATGATAGCCCTTGACACAAGCGAGCAGAGTATGTTCGTTGGAATCCGTTCCACATTCTATCGTTGTGCAAACGTTTTCGGTCAGGGAGGTCTTGTGATGATAGCAGGTTTCCTTGAAGCAAAAACGGGCAATGTTGCAACGGCATGGCAATATACCGTAATCGGTTGTGCCGTATTCTTTGGAATAGTATCATTGTGGCATGCGTTTATTTTGCCTGTACCGTCATCAGACAAGGCGGTAGGTGGCGGCGATGTTGCAAAGAAGAGCGTAACGGATATCCTCAAAGAGTTTACAGGTTCTTTCGTTACATTCTTCCAGAAAAAGCACGTCGTACTTGCATTGTTATTTATGCTTCTGTATCGTTTGCCGGAAGCACAAGTTGTAAAACTTTGTCAGCCGTTCCTCCTTGCCGCACGTGAAGCAGGAGGTCTTGGAATGACTCAGACGGAAGTGGGTTTTGCATACGGAACTCTTGCAATTATAGGTCTTACAATCGGTGGTATTATCGGTGGTATATGTGCATCAAACGGTGGACTTAAAAAGTGGATATGGCCTATGGCACTCGCCACTTCGCTGAACTGCGTGGCATACATAATATTGTCTAACGTTCAGCCGGACTATTCCGAACTGTCAGGCAAAATAATCACTTTCTGTGCTATAGTTTTGGAACAGTTTGCATACGGTTTCGGTTTCACCGCATTTATGCTCTTTATGATGTATTTCGCAGACGGACCATACAAAACATCACACTACGCAATCTGCACAGCCTTTATGGCACTCGGTATGATGCTTCCGGGTATGGCAGCCGGTTACATTAAAGAAACGCTTCTTGGTAACTCATACATCAATTTCTTTTGGTGGGTTCTTGCTTGTAACCTTGCAACCTGGACTGTTACATTCCTCGTTCGCCGTCATATAGACCCTGCTTACGGTGCAAAGAAAAAAGAATAACATTCGCAATCATAAACATTGAAGATACATATATATGATTAAAAAAATATTTTTAGCCACACTTGTAGCATTTGCTACTGCAAGTTGTTGCGATGTGAAAGTTGAAGCGGCTTCTTCATCAGATCCGGCAGTAAAGCCGGGCATTGAAGTGCTTCGCGACGGCGGCTTTGAGCAGCTCAAAGGCAAACGAGTGGGACTTATCACAAATCCCAGCGGTGTTGATAATAATCTAAAATCCACTATTGATATTCTACACGAAGCAGAAGGAGTGGAACTTGTGGCTCTCTATGGACCGGAACATGGTGTACGCGGAGATGTTCACGCAGGAGACAATGTAGATAATATGGTTGACCCTGCGACAGGTGTCACCGTATATTCCATTTATGGCAAAAACCGCAAGCCTACACCGGAAATGCTTAAAGACGTTGACGTCCTTGTGTATGACATTCAGGACATAGGTTGCCGTTCATTCACGTTTATCTCCACAATGGGGCTTGCTATGGACGCATGTGCGGAACTTGGCAAGGAATTTATGGTGCTGGACCGTCCAAACCCTGTTGGTGGAAATAAGGTGGAAGGAAACATTGTTGAAGACTCTTGCTTCTCTTTTGTGAGCCAGTTTCCTATTCCTTACCTCTACGGACTTACACCGGGCGAACTTGCACAGTATCTGAACGAAGAAGGACTCCTGGAAAGCGGAAAGAAGGTAAATCTGACAGTTATCCCAATGGAAGGCTGGACACGAGATATGAAATTCTCAGAAACCGGTATGCCATGGGTGCTCCCGTCACCGCATATACCTACACCGGACTATGCCGTTTACTATCCTATGACGGGAATTGTGGGTGAACTGTATTGCATTTCCATAGGCGTGGGCTACACTATGCCATTCAAACTTTTCTGTGCGGAATGGATAGATGCAAACAATTTCTGCAAGGCAATGCAAGACCTGAAATTGCCGGGTATGAACTTCCGTCCTATTCATATCAAACCGTTTTATTCTACAGGCAAAGGCACAAATCTCCAGGGTGTGGAAATTTATGTGACAGACAAGGAAAAAGCTCCTCTTTCTCTCACAAACTTCTATGCTATGCAGGAGCTTGCAAAACTTTACCCGGATTCACTCCTCTTTGACCTTGGCGACAAGAGTCGCTACTCTATGTTTGACAAGGTGGTGGGAAGCAAGGAAATCCGTAAACGTTTCTGCGAGCACTATCGTGTAGCGGACATTGAAGAATATTGGAACAAGGACGTGCAGTGGTTTACGGAGAAAAAAGCCAAATACCACTTGTATAAATAACAACAAAAAAATACGCTGAATAAAATTCTAAAACTCAAATGAAACCCGAATATCAAGAATTTGTCAAACAGATAAAGACGTTTCTGCCCGCAGACAGAATTTATACAGACGAGTTAAGACGCCTTGCATGGGGTGCAGATGCCGGTTTTTATCATCTGACGCCTCAAGTGGTGGTGCGTGCCGCATCGGAAACGGAAGTATCACGCTTGTTAGCCATAGCATCTGCTATGGGACTGCCGGTGACATTCCGTGCTGCCGGAACAAGTCTTTCCGGACAGGCTATAAGCGACTCAATCTTGATAGTGGCGGGTAAACATTGGGAAAAATACTCCATTTCACAGGACTACTCCACCATTACACTTCAGCCGGGCATCATTGGAGCCAGAGTTAATGAAATTCTTGCACCTTTCGGACGTATGTTTGCTCCGGATCCGGCTTCCAAAAAGAGTGCAATGGTGGGCGGTATTGTGATAAATAATGCCTCCGGTATGAACTGTGGCACACATGCCAATTCCGACAAGGTGATGCGTTCCGTGCGTATTGTCCTTGAGGACGGAACTGTGTTGGACACAGACGATGAAGAATCGCAAAAACACTTTGCTGCAAGTCACCCGGAAATTATAAAAGGTATTGAAGAACTGCGTGACGAGATTAGAGCCGATGAGGAACTCGTGAAACGCATAAAATACAAATATTCCATAAAAAACGTGACGGGACTAAATATACTGCCGTTTGTGGAATTTACAAATCCCTTCGAGATTATTGCACACTGTATGGTGGGTAGTGAGGGTACACTCGCTTTTATGAGTGAAGTGACCGTAAACACTTCTCACTTGCATAAGTTCTCCGCAAGTGCTATGCTTTATTTTGACGACGTCCGTACAGCATGCGAAGCAGTGATTGCAATGAAGAAAGGACCCGTTTTCAGTGCGGAATTACTCGATAAGAAATCGCTTGAATCCGTAAACGACACCACAGGTAAGGGGCTTACGGCTATTCTCACTGAAACAAAGGCTGATACAAAGGAGGAATTGCAAGCAAATATTGATGCAATTCTGGAAATTCTCAAGCCTTTCAAACTCTTCGTACCGGCAGAATTTACAGACGACCCTGCAGTATATTCGGAATATTGGCAGAAGCGTTCCGGAATTTTCCCTTCTGTAGGCGGTACTCGCCCACTTGGCACAACGGTGCTGATAGAGGATATTGCATTTCATATCAATGACTTGCCGGACGCTACCATAGATATGATGAATCTTCTCACAGAACACGGCTATGATGACTCTTGCATCTACGGCCACGTTCTGGAAGGTAATTATCACTTCATCATTTCCCAGCGTTTTGACTCTGAAAAGGAAGTGAAACGCTATCAGAGCCTTATGGAAGCCGTAGAAAAACTTGTGGTGGATAAATACGATGGTTCTCTGAAAGCGGAACACGGAACAGGTCGAAATATGGCTCCATTCGTGAAAAAAGAATGGGGAGAAAAGGTATGGAACATTATGTGTCGTCTCAAAAATCTTTTTGACCCGAAAGGACTGCTGAATCCGGGCGTGATTTTCAACGATGACCCTGAGTGTTACATAAAAAACTTCAAGGCAATGCCGGTCACAAACCGCTGGGTAAACAAATGTATTGAGTGTGGCTTCTGTGAGGTGAACTGTGTTACTTGCGGCTTCTCGCTTTCCGCACGCCAGAGAATTGTAATCCAGCGTGAAATAGAACGTCTGCGTCTTACGGGCGAGGACGGTGCTCTGCGTGAATCGCTGATAGAACAGTTCAAGAAACTCGGCACGGATACTTGTGCCGGCGACGGACTTTGCAGCACATCTTGCCCTATGGGAATAAATACGGGCGAAATGATACATGATTTGCGTGCAGAACTGTTGCCACAAGGCAGTTTGGGCTACAAAATCGGCAATTTTGCAGCAAATCATCTTGGAGGAATATCTTCCACTCTCCGCCCGATACTCTCTACAGCAAATGGTGTGAGAAAAATAATCGGTTGTCGCACAGTAGATAAAATTGGCGGCGTAATGAGCAAAATCGGTATGCCTCTATGGTCATCTTCACTACCTTCCGCTCACTATCAGAGTTCCGAACCAAGCCAGCCGACAGTGGGCTTGACAAAGAAAATTGTTTATTTCCCGAGTTGCATAAATCGCACTATGGGTGCTTCACAGGAGCATGGCAAAATGATTCCGGACTTGGTGGATACATTTATAAAACGCTGCAACAGAGCAGGGTATGAGGTGATTATCCCCAAAAACCGTGACGGACTTTGCTGTGGTATGATATGGGAAAGCAAAGGTATGCCGGATATTGCGGACCGCAAAACGGCAGAACTTGAAGCAGCACTGAAAGCAGCGTCAGCAGATGGTGAAATACCTGTTGTTTGTGACCAAAGCCCGTGTTTGCATCGTATGCGTAACCATATCAAAGACTTAAAACTCTATGAGCCGGCAGAATTTATTGCGGATTTTCTGGCTCCGAACCTCATGTTCAGTAAAATAGACAAAACGGTGGCAATCCATGTGACCTGTTCCTCAAGACTTATGGGAGTAGGTCCGAAACTAATAGACTTGGCACGAAAATGTGTCACAAAAGTTGTGGTTCCGGCAGAAATTGGTTGCTGTGGCTTTGCCGGTGACAAAGGTTTCACTATGCCGGCACTAAACAAGTATGCACTCCGCAAACTGCGTCCGCAGATAGCATCTAATGCAGTGACAGAAGGCTATTCAAACAGCAGAACATGTGAGGTGGGACTGAGTATAAATGCCGGAGTGCCGTATAAATCAATAGTTTATTTAGTAGAAGAAGCAACTCGATAACCCCAAAATCAATATCAAGAAAATGACAACCTCTGAAAAACCAAAACGACTTCTTGCACTGGATATCCTCCGCGGTATCACTATTGCCGGAATGTTGCTTGTAAACAATCCAGGTTCTTGGGGTAATATTTTTCCCCCGCTGGCACATGCTCCGTGGAACGGACTTACACCCACAGACTTGGTATTCCCTTTCTTTATGTTCATAATGGGAGTTTCCACATTTATTTCTATGAGAAAATTCAATTTTGAGTTTTCCGGTAGTGCATTGTGGAAAATTATTCGCAGAACAGTAGTGATATTCCTTATCGGAATTGCTATAGCATGGTTTGGCAAAACACTCCGTGCTATTGTGAACGGAATGCCGTTTCCGGACTGCATAAACCATTTTGATACAATCCGCATTTTAGGCGTTATGCCTCGCTTGGCTCTGTGCTATTGTGCTGCCGCCATTACGGCACTGTTCGTTAAACATAAGTATATCCCGGCACTTATAGCACTGATACTCGTGGTATATTCCGCACTACTTATTACAGGACACGGATTTGACTTTTCCACGGAAAATATTATATACATCGTGGACCATAAAATCTTGGGCGAAAATCACTTATACACAGACACCGTTGAAGGAGTGAGCCTTTCATTGGACCCTGAAGGGTTGCTCAGCACTCTGCCGGCAATAGCACATGTGTTGATTGGTTTTATGGCGGGTTTGATGATTATGAGAACAAAAGACAATGACAAACGAATAGAAAAATTATTCATCCTCGGCACTCTCCTCACTTTTGCCGGTTTCCTTATGGACTACGGACTCCCTATCAACAAAAAAATATGGTCGCCGTCTTATGTTCTTGTCACTTGCGGACTTGCTTCCAGCCTGCTCGCAATCCTTATTTGGGTGATAGACATCAAAGGCTACAAGAAATGGTGCAAATTCTTTGAGGCATTTGGAATAAATCCGCTGTTCCTCTATGTTTTGGGCGGTGTGTTGAGTATAATCATAGGTTGTATTCAGGTACCTTGTGCAGCGGCAGAGACAGGTGTTATGTCTCTCAAAGGATTTATTTACACTCAGTGGCTCACTCCTTTGTGCTGCGATGACAAGACCCTTGCATCACTTGTTTTTGCACTGTTGTTCGTAGGTCTCAACTGGTGTGTTGGTTATGTACTTTACAAGAAAAAAATATATATCAAGATATGAAATTAATAGCAGATTGTGGTAGCACAAAAATTGATTGGTGTGTTATCGAAAACGGAAAAGTGGTGAAACAGATTTTCACCTGTGGTATGAATGCCATTATGCTCACGGAAGAGGAAATGGCAGAGAGAATAAAAAATGAACTCCGCAACGAGGTGGAAGGCTTCCAAATAGATGAAGTCTATTTCTATGGTGCCGGTTGCATTTCAGATGAAGTGTGCGGAAACGTACGCCGTGCCATTGCACAAAGCATTCCTGCCGGAGTGATAGAAGTGCATACGGACTTGCTTGCAGCAGCACGTGCACTTTGCGGACATCAGCCGGGTATTGCATGTATCCTCGGCACGGGTTCTAATTCTTGCTACTATGATGGTGAAAAAATAGTGGATAACGTATCTCCTCTGGGATATATCCTGGGTGACGAAGGTAGTGGAGCTGTGCTTGGCAAACTCCTTGTGGGTGATGTGCTCAAAAAACAGTTGCCGGAAGAACTCTGTGAAAAATTCCTCAAACAGTATGAGTTGGATCGTCTCATAATTATCCAAAAAGTCTATAAACAGCCCGGTGCAAACCGCTTCCTGGCGTCTGTTACACCGTTCCTCATTCAGAATATTGAAGAACCGGCTATTCACCGCCTTGTGCTTAATTCCTTCAAGTCGTTCTTCGTACGCAACATTGCAAACTACGACAACTACAAGAATCTTCCTGTAAACTTTATCGGCTCTATTGCACATTACTATCAAGACGTGCTCCGTGAAGCTGCAGTAGCAGTAGATTGCCATATCGGCACTATTATCAAGAGCCCTATGGAAGGACTTATTGCATTCCACAGTTAAGAAAATTATAAATCTTTAATATCATACGCTATGTTCGTAAAAATCAGTGAGCAACCGTCGCTCTACAACGACCTTGAAAAAAAGAGTGTCCTTGAGATACTCCAAGATATAAACAATGAAGACAAAAAAGTGGCTCTCGCAGTGGAAAAAGCCATTCCGCAGATAGAGAAACTCGTGACTCAAATCGTCAGCCGTATGAAGCGTGGCGGACGTATTTTCTATATGGGTGCAGGTACTTCCGGACGTCTCGGCGTACTTGACGCTTCAGAAATACCTCCTACGTTCGGTATGGACCCATCTTGGGTTATCGGTCTCATAGCAGGTGGCGACACCGCACTTCGCAACCCCGTTGAGAATGCGGAAGACGATACGGAACAAGGTTGGAAAGACCTTGAAAAATTCAATATCAATGACAAAGATACCGTGATTGGTATTGCCGCTTCCGGCACTACTCCTTACGTTATCGGTGCTCTCAATGCGTGCCGTGAACATGGTATTCTTACAGCCGCTATCACTTCAAATCCCGATGCACCTATTTCTCATGCAGCAGACATCGCTATTGAAATGATTGTAGGCCCGGAATACGTCACAGGCAGTAGCCGTATGAAATCCGGTACAGGTCAAAAAATGATTTGCAACATGATTACCACTTCCGTGATGATTCAAATGGGTCGCGTGAAAGGTAACAAAATGGTGAATATGCAACTTTCCAATGCGAAACTTGTGGACCGCGGTACTCGTATGCTCGTGGAAGAACTCGGTTTGCCTTACGATGAAGCAAAACGTCTTCTCCTTTTCCACGGCTCTGTGAAAAAAGCCACAGACGCATACCGTGCTGAAAACTAATATAAACACTATTGAGTGCTTAGAGAATTATGATTTCTCCGAGCACTCAATAGGTTAGTAATCCGAGTACTCCGGTTACAAAACACTATCAAAAAGAAAAAACAATGAAAAAGATTATCACTCTCCTCCTTCTCGCTACAGCACTTATTGCCGGTGCACAGAAAAAATACACGGAACTATATTACCAGAGAGCATCTCTCTTTGAACTCTTGCCTGTTGACTCAACAGACATAGTTTTCTTGGGAAATTCGCTTACTCAAGGCTGCGAATGGCATGAACTTTTTGGTATGCCCATCAAAAATCGCGGTATCAACGGCGATGTGGTACAAGGTATTTTTGAACGCATAGAGCCGGTAGTGAAAGGGCACCCAAAGAAAATTTTCCTCCTCACAGGTGTAAATGACGTGTCACACAATCTTACAGCGGATTCTATTGCAACCGCACTCGGTAACCTTATAGATTATATCCGCCAAGCAACACCTGAAACGCATCTGTATGTTCAGTCGCTCCTGCCTATCAACAATTCTTTCGGCCGTTACAAAGCAATTTTCGGCAAAGAACAGGTGGTGCGTGATATCAACGTGAAACTTGCAGCAATGGCAGAGGAAAAAGGCTTTACGTGGATAAACTCTTATCCTATTTTTGCTGATGAAAACGGAAATCTTGATGCACGTTACACAAACGATGGTCTGCATCTGCTTGGAACAGGATATATTCATTGGAAGAATTTCCTCCTCCCTTATGTACTTGAATAAACAAACGACTCTTGAATTATGCCAGAAAATTCAGAACTTATACTAATAAATATTTCTGGTAAGGACCACCCGGGGGTAACCGCATCTCTCACGGAAGTGCTTGCCAAATACGATGCCGGAATCCTGGATATCGGTCAAGCGGACATTCACCACTCACTTTCGTTGGGTATTCTTTTTAAGACTACTCCTGACGTTTCCGGTGATATTATGAAAGACTTGCTCTTCAAGTCATACGAACTTAACGTGAAAATCCGCTTTACTCCTGTTTCCAAGGAGGACTACGAAAACTGGGTAAGCCGTCAGGGCAAAAATCGCTGGATTATCACCATTCTCGGACGCCGTCTTACGGCTCAACATATAGCCCTCGTGACGGAAGAAATAGCACGTCAGGAACTTAATATTGATGGTATTCAGCGACTTACAGGTCGTCCGCCGTTGGTGGAAAAAGAAGAGCCGTATGCAAAGTCTTGCGTGGAATTTTCCGTTCGTGGTATGCCAAAGGATTTACGCGAGATGCAAAGTAGATTTATGCAAATTTCTCAAACAGAGGAATTTGACATTTCTCTGCAGGAAGATACCATCTATCGCCGTTGTCGCCGACTGATATGCTTTGATATGGACTCCACACTCATTGAAACGGAAGTGATTGACGAACTTGCAATGCGTGCCGGAGTGGGAGACAAGGTGAAGGCTATCACAGAACGAGCAATGCGTGGTGAGATAGACTTTAAGGAATCTTTCACGGAGCGAGTGGCTCTCCTCAAAGGTCTCGACGAAAGCGTGATGAAAGAAATAGCGGAAAATTTGCCTTTTACGGAAGGTGTAGGGCGAATGATGAGCGTGCTTAAGCGTGCGGGCTTCAAGATTGCTATTCTTTCCGGTGGATTCACATATTTTGGTAACTATATCAAGCAAAAATTCGGAATAGACTATGTCTATGCAAATGAATTGGAGATTGTAGATGGCAAACTGACAGGTAAATATGTTGGTGAGATTGTAGATGGTCGTCGTAAGGCAGAACTTTTGAAACTTATAGCACAAGTGGAAAATGTGAATATTGCACAGACTATCGCAGTGGGTGATGGTGCAAACGACCTCCCGATGCTTGCCACAGCCGGACTTGGTATTGCTTTCCATGCAAAACCAAAGGTGAAACAAACCGCTGAGCAATCCATTTCCACTATCGGACTTGATGGTGTACTTTACTTTATCGGTTTCAAAGATTCCAATATTGAAATCAGAAAATAAAGCATTGTATTTGTAGAAAAACTCTCAGAAATTGGTAAAGACTTTATGCCTTTGCCAATTTTTGTTTTATCACTTGGCAATAGCAAAGAAAATTGCTAACTTTGCAGTGAAATCTTATGGGGCGACTCCTTGCAATAGATTATGGACGTAAACGCTGCGGAATAGCCGTGACAGACGTCTTGAAAATCGTGGCTACAGGTCTGAAGACAGTGGCTACGCATCAACTTGTGCAGTTTCTGAAAGACTATGTTGCAAAAGAACCGGTAGATAAAATTGTGGTTGGGTTGCCAAAAACCGTTCGCGGAGAGGCTTCCGAATCCATGAACTACATCACGCCGGGAGTAAACAGAATTAAAAAAGAACTGCCCGGAATGGAGATAGTCTTTTTTGACGAACGTTTCACATCTGTCCTCGCACATAAGTCTATGCTTGAGTCCGGAATGAAAAAATCCGACCGACAGAACAAAGCGGTTGTTGATGAAATTTCCGCTACCATAATTCTCAACGATTATTTACAAAGCAAACTATATAACCAATAATAAAATGAAATTACCTGTATATCTATACGGCCACCCCGTTTTGAGAAATATTTCACAACCTGTGAAAGAAGACTATCCGGAACTCAAAACTCTGGTTGCAAATATGTTTGAAACAATGTATGCATCTGAAGGCGTGGGGCTTGCAGCTCCTCAGATTGGTCGTAACGACCGTATTGTGGTGATTGATGCAGACCCGGTTAGCGAAAATTTTCCCGAATGTGCGGGCAGAAAATTTACTCTCATAAATCCTGAAATTGAAATCTTGGACGGTGAATCATGCAGCCGTGCGGAAGGTTGTCTCAGCCTACCGGGACTATCGGAAAATGTGAACCGTGTGGAACATATTCGCCTTAAATGGGTAGATGCTGATTTTCAGCCCCACGAAGAAGAAATCTCCGGTTTCCTTGCACGAATTGTTCAGCATGAGTGCGACCATTTGGATGGCAAGCTTTACATAGACCATATTTCGCTTATTCGCAAGCAACTTATCCGCGGAAAACTTCACAATATCATGGAAGGCAAGATACGCTGCGATTATCCTGTGAAATATGCCCCAAAAAAGCGTAAGTAATTGTGCGTTAAATAAATAAGATTTTTAGAAATACATTATAAGAATATTATGGCAGACGATAAAAAAGTAATTTTTTCGATGGTGGGAGTTTCCAAAACTTATCCTCCACAAAAACAAGTACTAAAAAACATCTACCTCTCTTTTTTCTACGGAGCAAAAATAGGCATTATCGGTCTTAATGGTTCCGGTAAATCTTCACTTCTCAAAATTATTGCAGGTATTGACAAAAGTTTTCAGGGTGAAGTGGTGTTCTCACCGGGTTATTCCGTAGGCTATCTGGAACAAGACCCACAACTCGACCCGGAAAAAACCGTAATTGAAGTTGTACGCGAAGGTGTGCAACCTATTATGGACCTTCTCGCAGAGTTTGATAAGGTGAATGAAAGTTTTGCGGACCCGGAAGTGCTTGAAAATCCGGATAAAATGGACGCTCTCATTGCACGCCAAGCAGAACTGCAAGACAAACTTGATGCTGCCGATGCTTGGAATATAGACAATAAACTGGAAAGAGCTATGGATGCTCTCCAATGTCCCCCGGACGACCAGGTTATCAAGACACTCTCCGGTGGTGAACGCCGCCGTGTGGCTCTCTGCCGCTTGCTCTTGCAGCAACCTGACGTTCTCCTCCTTGATGAGCCTACAAACCACCTTGATGCAGAGTCTATAGACTGGCTTGAACAGCACCTCCAACAGTATCAAGGAACTGTTATCGCTATCACACACGATCGCTATTTCCTTGACCACGTGGCAGGTTGGATTCTTGAGTTGGACCGTGGCGAAGGTATTCCATGGGAAGGCAACTATTCTTCATGGCTGGACCAGAAAACACGCCGTATGGCTTTGGAAGAAAAGCAGGCAAGCAAACGTCGCAAAACACTTGAGCGAGAACTCGAGTGGGTTCGTATGGCTCCTAAAGCACGTCAGGCTAAAGGTAAAGCACGTCTTTCGTCATACGACAGATTGCTCAACGAAGACCAAAAACAGAAAGAAGAACGTCTTGAAATATTTATCCCTAACGGACCACGACTTGGAAACAAGGTTATCGAGGCTACGGGACTTGCAAAAGCCTTTGGCAACAAGCAACTTTTCAAAGACCTCGGATTTTCGCTCCCGCCAAATGGTATTGTGGGTGTGATAGGACCTAATGGTGCAGGTAAAACAACTCTTTTCCGCCTTATTATGGGTCAGGAAAAACCAGACGCAGGTAGCTTTGAAGTGGGAGAAACCGTAAAAATCGCATACGTGGACCAAACTCACCACGACCTTCTTCCGGAAAGCAGCGTGTATGACGTGATTTCTCAGGGTACGGAAACATTCCGTATGGGCGGACGTGACGTAAATGCACGTGCATATCTCTCAAAATTCAATTTTACGGGAGCAGACCAGGAAAAGAAAATTGCAGTGCTTTCCGGAGGTGAGCGTAATCGTCTTCACCTTGCTATGGCACTCAAAGAAGAAGGCAATGTTCTCCTCCTTGACGAACCTACGAATGATATAGACGTAAACACTCTCCGTGCACTTGAGGAAGGTCTTGACGACTTTGCCGGTTGTGCCGTTGTGGTAAGTCACGACCGTTGGTTCCTGGATCGCATCTGCACGCATATTCTATCATTTGAGGGAGACGGAAAAGTGGTGTTCTATCAGGGTTCTTACTCAGACTATGAGGACTATAAGAAGATGATGAACGATGGAAAAGAACCTCCTCGCCGTCGCTACCGCAAACTTATGGAATAATTTCCCACAAATTTGATTTTCTGCTCTGAAATCAAGCCGAAAATGCCGTGATAAAAGTTAAACGAGAAAAAACATCAAGAAAATTAAAGAAAAATTTCACTAATCTTTGCGAACTCGTTTTTTTATCATAAATTTGTGGAATAAATCAGCCCTACGACAAGAAATAATCAAATAAACAAATTTATAAACTTAACATCAACAATCAATTTATGTGGTTAACTAACTCATCAATAGGCAGAAAGCTCGTTATGTCTCTGACAGGAGCGTTTCTTGTCTTATTTGTCACGTTTCACGTTTTGATGAACGCTGTGGCTATTTTCTGGCCGGCTGCTTACAATGTTATTTGTGAGTTCCTTGGTGCAAACTGGTACGCACTCATTGGTAGTGCAATCCTCGCAGCAGGTTTCCTCCTTCACATTGTTTATGCAATTTGGCTTACAATTCAAAACCGCAATGCACGTGGTAATGACCGCTATGCAGTGACTTCAAAGCCTGCACAGGTTGAATGGTCTTCACAAAACATGCTCGTGCTCGGTTTCGTAGTTATTGCGTTCCTCGCAATTCACCTTATCCAGTTCTGGTCCAAGATGCAGCTTGCAGAACTTCTCCCATGTTGTGGAGCAACAATGCAAACTCCTTGCGGTCATGAAATTCCTGTTCCACCGGCAGCAGGTACACTTTTCCTCCAAATGGCATTCAGCGAATGGTGGACTCTTCCTGTTTACATCGTAGGTCTTGTAGCACTTTGGTTCCACATGACTCACGGATTCTGGTCTATGTTCCAGTCTTGCGGTTGGAACGGTCAGATTTGGATTGACCGTCTTAAAAAAATTGCTAATTGGTGGACAACTATCGTTATCGGTCTTTTCATGATTCAAGCTGTTTGGTTTACTCTCCAAGCAAAAGATGAAGTTTATGTCAAATGTCCTAAACTTCAAGGCCAGTACATTGAAATGATTCAAGCTCACCACCAAAATGAACTTGCTCCTGACTGCCACCAGGCACAATGCCCGGAACAAAAAGGCGAATGTAGTGCCAAGCATGAAGGCTGTGGCAAACAGCAAGAAGAATGTTGCGGTCAATGCCAAGAAGGCAAATGCCAGGGCGAATGTGGACAAGGCGACTGTGCTCAATGCCCGAAAGCAGGCACAGAAGACTGTTGCAAAGCACAACAAGAAGTAACTAATCCGGAAAACAATTAAAATTCTTATCAGATATGGCAAACGAAAAAGAACTTGAAGGGATGATTGATTCAACCCCAATAATGAAAGACTATGCTGATATTGAATCTGCTTCTAAACCTGAATATCAGATAGATTCTAAGATTCCTGAAGGTCCCGTAGCTGATAAATGGACCAACTATAAGGCTCACCAGAAACTCGTGAACCCTGCAAACAAACGTAACCTCGACATCATCGTTGTAGGTACAGGTCTTGCAGGTGCTTCCGCTGCTTCCACTCTTGCAGAAATGGGCTTTAATGTCCTAAACTTCTGCATTCAGGACTCTCCACGCCGTGCACACTCTATTGCAGCACAAGGTGGTATCAACGCAGCAAAAAATTATCAGAACGATGGTGACTCTGTTTATCGTCTTTTCTATGATACTGTAAAAGGTGGTGACTTCCGTGCTCGTGAAGCAAACGTTTACCGTCTTGCAGAAGTGTCAAATAATATTATTGACCAATGCGTACAGCAGGGTGTGCCTTTCGCACGCGAATACGGTGGCTTGCTCGCAAACCGTTCCTTCGGTGGTGCACAGGTTTCTCGTACTTTCTACGCTAAAGGTCAGACAGGTCAACAGCTTCTCCTCGGTGCTTATGCTTCGCTGAACCGCCAGATTCAGAAAGGCAAAGTTAAATCATACAACCGCCGTGAAATGCTGGACCTCGTAATAATTGACGGTCGTGCACGCGGTATTATCGTGCGTAACCTTATCACAGGGGAAATAGAACGCTACGCAGCACACGCTGTAGTTCTCGCTACCGGCGGTTACGGACGTGCATTCTTCCTTTCTACAAACGCTATGGGTTGCAACGGTTCTGCTGCTATCCAGGCATTCAAGAAAGGTGCATATCTCTCAAACCTCGCATTTACTCAAATCCACCCGACATGTATTCCTGTTCACGGTGAAGACCAGTCCAAGCTCACACTTATGAGTGAATCTCTCCGTAACGACGGACGTATTTGGGTTCCTAAAAAGAAAGAAGATGCAGAGGCTATCCGTGCAGGAAAGAAGAAACCAACAGATATTCCTGATGAAGACCGCGACTTCTACTTGGAACGTCGCTACCCGGCATTCGGTAACCTTTGTCCTCGTGACATTGCCAGCCGTGCCGCTAAGGAACGCTGCGATGCAGGATATGGCGTAGGTACAGGTAATGCAGTTTATTTGGACTTCAAGTACGCTATTGCACGCGACGGTGAAAAGGCTATCCGTGACCGTTACGGAAACCT
>SAMEA3663271__coassemble_227_pt1 | contig 24350 bp, 27 predicted proteins | sample SAMEA3663271__metabat2_low_PE_018 | metagenome-assembled genome bin SAMEA3663271 (sample SAMEA3663271) | pig gut metagenome | biome: pig gut; feature: pig-associated habitat; material: faeces | place: China | collected 2013
GTTTGAGATATCTTTACGTGAAAGAGTAGCAACTGCTTTCTGACCTGTGATGGCAGTAAGCTCGTTGATAGCCACGTCAATAATTTTTTTGTCTTGTGTAGCCTGTCCCAAGCCTTGATTGATAACAATTTTTTCAAGTCTTGGCACTTGCATCGGAGTAGTGTATTTGAACTCCTTGATGAGAGCTGGAACGATGCTCTCTGCATAGACTTTTTTAAGATTAGCTGTGCTCATTTAATTTCCTCTCCTGATTTTTTAGCGATGCGAACTTTAGTTCCGTCTTCCTTCACTGCGATAGAGATGCGAGTTGGTTTGCCGGATTTAGGGTCAACAAGGCTGAGGTTAGAAATGTGGATAGGTGCTTCCATTTGGATGCGGCCACCCTGTGGGTGCTTAGCTGTGGGTTTGGTGTGTTTTGTCACCATGTTGATACCTTCAACGATTGCACGTTGCTTAGCAACCTGGACAGAGAGGACGCGGCCCTGTTTGCCGCGGTCATCTCCAGCCAAGACTACTACTGTATCTCCCTTTTTGATATGTAACTTATTCATTACTTTTTCTTGTGTTAGGGTTAAAGTACTTCAGGTGCTAAAGATACAATCTTCATGTTTGTTGCACGCAGTTCACGAGCAACAGGACCGAAGATACGTGTTCCACGAAGTTCACCTGCATTGTTTAATAATACGCAAGCGTTGTCATCGAAGCGGATATAAGAGCCGTCAGCACGACGGATTTCCTTTTTAGTACGAACAACTACAGCTTTAGAAACAGTACCTTTCTTAACGTCGGAGGAAGGAATAACGCTCTTCACTGTAACGACGATAATATCGCCCACAGAAGCGTAACGACGTCCGGTGCCGCCTAAAACGTGGATGCAGAGTACTTCTTTAGCTCCACTGTTATCAGCTACGGTTAAACGTGATTCTGTCTGTATCATGATTACTTAACTTTTTCGATAATTTCTACTAATCTCCATCTCTTGGTTTTGCTCAAGGGACGAGTTTCCATAAGGCGAACTGTATCGCCAATGCTGCATTCGTTATTTTCGTCGTGTGCGTGGTATTTTTTAGACTTGTTGACAAATTTACCATATACCGGGTGGCGTTCTTTCCATTTCACGGTAACAGTGATTGTCTTGTCGCCTTTGTTGCTGGTTACGACCCCGATGCGTTCTTTTCTAAGATTTCTATTTTCTTCCATTACTTTGGGGTGTTGAATTATTTATTATTAATTTCTCTTTTACGTAACTCAGTTTTTACACGAGCAATCATCTTACGATCCGCAGTGATTTTTGCAGGATTGTCGATAGGAGAAACGGAGTGGTTTATTGTCAGTTGACGATATTCCTTTTCCATAACTTCAAGACGTTCAAGCAAGTCTGAAGTGCTGAGTTCTTTGATTTCTTCTTTCTTCATAGCCTATATTACACGTTTTGAGTTGGATCGTAATCACGACTTACGATAAACTTGGTTACTACTGGAAGTTTTTGTGCTGCAAGACGAAGTGCTTCTTTTGCGATTTCGTAGCTTACACCTTCAACTTCAATAAGAATACGTCCCGGAGTTACAGGAGCAACATATCCTTCCGGATTACCTTTACCTTTACCCATACGTACTTCTGCAGGTTTTTTGGTAATTGGTTTATCAGGGAATATGCGAATCCAAATTTGTCCTTGACGTTGCATATAACGGGTTACTGCGACACGGGCTGCTTCAATTTGACGACCGGTAATCCACTTTGCTTCAAGTGTTTTAATACCGAACGAACCGAAAGCCAATTGGTTACCGCGTTGTGCGTTTCCCTTCATGCGGCCCTTTTGAGAGCGGCGGAATTTTGTTTTTTTAGGTTGTAACATTTTGCAGATTCAATTGGGGGTTAACGGTTATTGTTTTTTTTGCTGAAACCGCGGCCGCGCTGTCCTTTGCCGGACTGGCTGCGAGACTCTTTCTGTGAGGAAGTGAACTGCGGAGCGAGGTCACGTTTGCCGTAAACTTCACCGCGGCAAATCCAAACTTTCACACCGATAACGCCAACTTTTGTGTGTGCTTCAACGAGAGCATAGTCAATGTCGGCACGGAGTGTGTGGAGAGGAGTACGTCCTTCCTTAAACATTTCTGAACGAGCCATTTCAGCACCATTAAGACGGCCTGAAACTTGGATTTTAATACCTTCAGCACCTGTACGCATAGTGGAAGCAATTGCAGTTTTTACAGCACGACGATAAGCGATTTTGCCTTCAATCTGGCGTGCTACTGTGCTTGCTACGATTTGTGCGTCAAGTTCAGGGCGTTTTACTTCAAAAATGTTTATTTGTACGTCCTTATCGGTAATTTTCTTGAGTTCTTCTTTAAGCTTATCTACTTCTGCACCGCCTTTACCGATGATAAGTCCCGGACGGGATGTGCATACTGTGATTGTGATACGCTTAAGTGTACGCTCTATTACAATGCGTGAAACGCTGGATTTTGCAAGGCGAACGTTAAGATAATTGCGAAGCTTAGAGTCTTCGAGTAATGTGGCGCTTGCTTTTTTCTTGTTGGCTTCAAACCAGTTAGAATCCCAGCCGCGAATCACACCTAAACGGTTGCTAATCGGATTTACTTTCTGTCCCATGGTTAAGCTTCTTTTTTAACGTTATCAATAGTATCTACAAAGAGGGTAACGTGGTTTGAACGTTTACGAATACGATAACCACGACCTTGTGGTGCCGGGCGGAGACGCTTGAGTGTAGTAGCACAATCTACGTACACTTCGCTGATGTAAAGTTCTCCGCTTTCTGCTTTGCGTTCGTTTTTAGCTTCCCAGTTTGCAATAGCAGAGCGAAGGAGCTTTTCAACTTTAGCAGCAGCTTCTTTATTAGAGAATTTAAGGATACCAAGAGCGTGGAATACTTCTTTGCCACGTACGAGATCCACAACCAAACGCATTTTGCGTGGTGAAGACGGCACGTTGTTTAATTTGGCAAAAGCCACATTCTTGAGTGCTTCCTTTCTTTCGTTGGCTGAATTTCTTTTTCTTACACCCATTTTATTTAATTTCTTTTTTATTCAAAATTATTTTATTTTCGGGCCTCGATTATTTTTTCTTGTTACCTGCGTGTCCACGGAAAGTGCGAGTAGGAGCAAATTCTCCTAATTTATGACCTACCATGTTTTCAGTTACATACACAGGGATAAACTTATTACCGTTGTGAACAGCGAAGGTGTGTCCGACAAACTCCGGTGCAATCATTGAAGCACGGCTCCATGTTTTGATTACAGCCTTTTTGCCTGATTCTTCCATCGCAGCAACTTTCTTTTCAAGTTTAACGCTGATAAACGGGCCTTTTTTTAATGAACGACTCATAGTTGATGATTTTTAATCAGATTACTTTTTTCTTCTTTCAATGATGTACTTTGAAGATTGCTTCTTAGGAGCACGTGTCTTAAGACCCTTAGAGTAAAGACCCTTACGTGAACGCGGGTGTCCTCCGGACGCACGTCCTTCACCACCACCCATCGGGTGATCAACAGGGTTCATTACAACACCACGGTTGTGTGGACGACGACCAAGCCAACGAGAACGGCCGGCTTTACCGGAACGTTCAAGTGAATGTTCGCTGTTACCAACAACACCTACGGTAGCTTTACAAGCTGCAAGGATTTTACGTGTCTCGCCTGAAGGTAATTTGATGATTGCGTAGCTGCCTTCTCTCGAAACGAGCTGTGCAAATGTGCCGGCTGCTCTGGCAAGGAATGCTCCTTGGCCCGGACGCAGCTCAATGTTGTGAATGAGTGTACCTACAGGGATTGCACTCAAAGGAAGAGCATTACCTACTTCCGGAGCTGCATCAGGTCCGCTCACAACAGTGGCACCAACTTCGAGTCCGTTGGGTGCGATAATATAAGTTTTAGCACCGTCAACATAATAGAGCAGAGCAATACGAGCCGAACGGTTCGGATCGTATTCTATGCTTTTTACGATGGCGGGTACACCGTCTTTTGTTCTCTTAAAGTCTATGATACGGTATTTGCGTTTGTGTCCGCCACCAAGGTATCGAGTGGTCAGATGTCCTTCGGAATTACGTCCTCCGGTGCTTTTTTTACCGACTGTAAGAGATTTCTCTGGCGTGGTAGCAGTGATGGTACCTTTGAAAACGCCAATAACTTTGTGTCTTTGCCCCGGTGTAGTGGGCTTTAATTTTCTTACTGCCATTTTATTATTTAGATATTGCTATAAAAGTCTATTACTTGTCCGTCTGCTACTGTGATAAACGCTTTTTTGTAGCTTTCAGACTTTCCGCGGAGAAGTCCGCTCTTTGTCCAACGAGATTTGTTTTTCGCTCTGACAACCAAAGTGTTAACATTAACGACTTTTACACCATAAAGTTTCTCCACGAGGGATTTAATTTGATGTTTGTTTGCATCAGGAGAAACACGAAAAACGTAGCGATTAAGCTTTTCTGTAAGCTTAGTTGCTTTCTCGGTAACTATCGGTTTGATTGTAATTTCCATATCTTGTTCCTCTCTATGGTTTAAAAGTTATTAATCACTTCAAGGCTACTCTCTGTGATGACAATAGCATTGTTGTTGAGCAATGAGTACGTATTAATGTCCGTTGCATTCATCACTGAAGCACCGGGCACATTACGGAGTGACAAAAATACGTTTTTTTCTTGAGATGCTAAAACGAGAAGCACTTTTTTGCCGTCAATTTTAAGATTTTTAGCAATTTTTACGAATTCTTTAGTCTTTGGTGCCTCAAAAGAGAAGTCTTCAACGATAACAATGCTGTTTTCGGCTGCTTTAACAGAGAGTGCAGACTTGCGTGCAAGCTGTTTTACTTTCTTGTTAAGTTTGAATCTATAGTCACGAGGACGTGGACCGAAAACGCGAGCTCCACCTACGAGAAGCGGAGAGTTGATATCACCGATACGGCTACCACCACCACCTTTTTGCTTGTGGAGTTTACGTGTTGAGCCGGATACTTCACTACGTTCTTTAGATTTGTGGGTACCTTGACGACGGTTAGCCAAATACTGTTTAACATCGAGATACAATGCATGCTCGTTAGCCTCGATTGCGAAGACTGAATCATTAAGAACGGCACGGCGTCCTGTGTCTTCTCCTTTAATATTATATATTGCGAGTTCCATTATTTCTCAATTATTACGATTGAACCTTTACTACCGGGGATTGAACCCTTTATCATCAATACATTGTGTTCAGCGATAACTTTCACAACTTGAAGGTTTTGTACTGTAACACGAGCGTTACCGGTCTGTCCTGCCATTCTCATACCTTTGAATACTTTTGCTGGATAAGAACAAGCACCGATAGAACCCGGCTTGCGGAGACGGTTGTGCTGACCGTGTGTAGCTTGACCTACACCACCGAAACCATGGCGTTTTACAACACCTTGGAATCCTTTACCTTTAGATGTGCCGATAACGTCAACGAAATCACTTTCTGAGAAGAAGTCAACGCTGATGGTGTCGCCCAATTTGTATTGGTCACCAAATCCTTTGAACTCGGCCAAGTGGCGCTTTGGAGTTACTCCTGCTTTTTTGAATGCACCCATTTCAGGTTTGGTGACGTGCTTTTCGTTTACGTCCTCAAAACCGAGCTGGATAGCTTCATAACCATCTTTTTCAGCGGTTTTAACTTGAGTAACTACGCAAGGACCTACTTCGATAACAGTGCACGGTACGTTTTTACCGTCGGCACTGAAAACGGATGTCATTCCGATTTTTTTTCCTATTAATCCTGGCATTTCTGTAGTTATTAAAAGTTTTGTTAATAAAAATTTTTGTTTTGTCTTTATTTATAATAAGGAGAGAGGAGAAGAGTTAATGTGTATTGTGATAATATGTATTACACTTTGATTTCCACTTCAACACCGCTTGGGAGGTCAAGCTTCATCAATGCATCAATAGTTTTAGCTGTTGCATTGAAGATGTCAATGAGGCGTTTGTAAGAAGAAAGTTGGAACTGCTCGCGTGATTTTTTGTTCACGAATGTAGAGCGGTTTACTGTGAAGATGCGTTTGTGAGTAGGCAGTGGAATTGGACCGCTGATAACTGCACCTGTAGCCTTCACTGTCTTTACGATTTGCTCAGAGGATTTATCCACGAGGTTATGGTCGTAAGATTTGAGTTTGATGCGAATTTTTTGGCTCATATTGTGTTTCTTTTATTATTTCAATAAATCTACTCGGCCCTGACATTCTGTCAAGACTGCTTTTGCTATAGAATTGCTTACTTCTGCGTAATGGCTGAAAGACATTGTAGAAGTAGCACGTCCTGAAGTGATAGTACGGAGTGCAGTAACGTAACCGAACATTTCTGCAAGAGGAGCTTTGGCTTTAACAACGCGAGCACCTGAGCGGCTTGTTTCCATGCCTTCAACTTGTCCGCGACGTTTGTTAAGGTCACCGATAACGTCACCCATGCTTTCTTCCGGAGTTACAACTTCAATCTTCATAATTGGTTCCATAAGCACAGGACCTGCTTTTTCGCATGCTTTCTTGAATGCTGAGATAGCACAAAGTTCAAATGAAAGCTGGTCGGAGTCAACCGGGTGGAAAGAACCATCAATAACAGTTACTTTAAGCTGTTCTACCGGGTAGCCTGCGAGCACACCGTTTTTCATTGCTGTTTGGAAACCTTTCTGAATAGATGGGATAAATTCCTTAGGAATGTTACCACCCTTAACTTCGTCAACAAATTGCAATCCGCCTTCGAAGCCTTCATCAACCGGTTCTACGCGTACGATAATATCTGCGAATTTACCGCGACCACCTGTTTGCTTCTTGAATACCTCGCGAAGCTCAACAGGACGAGTGATAGCTTCTTTGTATGTAACTTGCGGACGACCTTGGTTACACTCAACTTTAAATTCACGACGAAGACGGTCGATAATGATATCAAGGTGAAGCTCACCCATACCGGAGATAACGGTTTGACCTGTTTCTTCGTTTGTCTGTACGCGGAATGTCGGGTCTTCTTCAGCAAGTTTCTGGAGACCAACGCCGAGTTTGTCAAGGTCTTTCTGAGTTTTTGGTTCTACTGCGATACCGATTACAGGATCCGGGAAGTCCATAGCTTCGAGTACGATTGGAGCGTCTTCAGCACAAAGTGTATCACCTGTGCGGATATCTTTGAAACCTACGCCCGCACCGATATCACCGCAGCCGATACGTTCCATCGGGTTCTGCTTATTGGAGTGCATTTGGAAAAGACGTGAAACACGTTCTTTTTTGCCGGAACGAGTATTGAACACATAGCTACCTGCATCCATGTTACCTGAATATACGCGGAAGAAACAGAGACGACCTACGTATGGGTCAGTAGCAATCTTGAATGCGAGAGCACACAATGGTTCATCGCTTGACGGGTGACGAACTTCAACTTTGTTTTCATCGCCTACTGCGTGACCTTCAACAGCCGGAGTATCAACAGGGCTTGGGAGGTAAGCAGCAACGGCATCGAGGAGGCACTGAACACCTTTGTTTTTGAAAGAAGAACCGCAAATCATAGGAACAATGTCCATTTTGATAGTAGCTGCACGGAGTGCACGTTTGATTTCTTCTTCAGTGATAGTGCTTGGGTCGTCAAAGTATTTAGCCATGAGGTCATCGTCGTACTCTGCTATTTTTTCAAGCATTTTGTCGCGATACTCTTCTGCTTCATCAATGAGGCTTGCCGGGATTTCTTCAACAGAATAGTCAGCACCCATAGTTTCATCGTGCCAGAAGATAGCTTTCATTCTGATAAGGTCCACAACGCCTTTAAAAGTTTCTTCAGCTCCGATTGGAATTTGTATTGGGCATGGGTTAGCACCGAGTACTTCTTTAAGCTGGCGAACAACTTCAAAGAAATTTGCACCGGAGCGGTCCATTTTGTTTACATAACCGATACGTGGCACATTGTACTTGTCTGCCTGACGCCAAACTGTTTCAGACTGAGGTTCAACACCACCAACAGCACAGAATGTTGCAACAGCACCGTCAAGTACACGAAGAGAACGTTCAACTTCCACAGTGAAATCGACGTGTCCCGGAGTGTCAATCAAGTTAATTTTATATTTTTCATCATTGTACTTCCAGAAAGCAGTAGTAGCAGCGGAAGTAATAGTAATACCGCGTTCTTGCTCTTGTTCCATCCAGTCCATGGTAGCAGCACCATCGTGAACTTCACCAATTTTGTGAGTAAGACCGGTATAGAAAAGAATACGCTCGGAAGTTGTAGTTTTACCGGCATCGATGTGAGCCATGATACCGATATTACGCGTATATTTAAGATTTTCGTCTGATTTAGCCATTTTCAGTGAGTTGATTTATTGGATAAATATCAATGATATGGTTAATACTATTAGAAACGGAAATGTGCAAAAGCACGGTTAGCTTCAGCCATCTTGTGCATATCTTCTTTACGTTTGTAAGCACCACCCTGGAGGTTGAATGCGTCAACGATTTCAGCAGCAAGCTTGTCAGCCATAGTTTTGCCACCACGTTTGCGTGCGTAAAGAATAAGGTTCTTCATTGATATTGATTCCTTTCTGTCAGGTCTGATTTCTGTTGGGACCTGGAAAGTAGCTCCACCCACACGGCGAGATTTTACTTCTACTTGCGGAGTAATGTTTTCGAGTGCTTTTTTCCAAATGTCGAGAGCTGTAAGTTCTTCCTGTGGCAATTTGGATTTCACAATCTCAAGTGCAGTGTAGAAAATTGAATAAGAAGTGTTCTTTTTTCCGTCATACATAAGGTGGTTGACGAATTTAGAAACACGTACGTCTCCAAACACCGGATCCGGCAATACAAGACGTTTTTTTGGTTTTGCTTTTCTCATTTGAGTTGTTTGTCTTTTTTTTTAGTTTTTGTAGGCTTGGCTGGTGTCTTCTTCAACGATGTTCTCTTGCATCATTTACTCAACCGTTGTCAGCTTGTGACTATCAAAAACGAGATTAAAAACTGTGAATAATTTTTCTCGTGGTGCTTTTAGTTACTTCACCGTCAAAATTTATTGGCGATTACTTCTTAGCTGCACCTGCTTTAGGACGTTTTGCTCCGTATTTAGAGCGACGCTGAGTGCGATCCTTTACACCTGATGTATCAAGCGTGCCGCGTACGATGTGATAACGTACACCCGGAAGGTCTTTTACACGACCGCCACGTACAAGCACGATTGAGTGCTCCTGCAAGTTATGACCTTCTCCCGGAATGTAAGAGTTTACTTCTTTTCCGTTAGTCAATCTAACACGTGCAACTTTACGCATTGCAGAGTTAGGCTTTTTAGGAGTACAAGTGTACACACGAACACACACACCTCTACGCTGAGGGCATGAGTCAAGTGCAGGAGATTTACTCTTGTCTTCAAGAGTTACACGTCCTTTTCTTACTAATTGCTGAATCGTTGGCATCTTAGTTCTTTTGTTAGTTACTTAATTTTAATTACTTTTTATATTTTTGTTAATACTGCTTCACACACATACTTAAACACCACCTACTTTCCTAACTTTCAACAAGTTAGTTACGAAGGAGTGCTTACATAGTCTGAAAAACTGTGCAAATTTACGACTTATTTCTCTAATTACCAAACATTTCTGCAACTTTTTTACTGAGATTTTTCGCAAGTTTTACATCAATCACCTATCCTCACACATTCCGCCCTCTTTATCCATAAGGATTGAGGACAGTTTACTAAATTTAGCGTTATTTAATAAGAGTAAGTATTTTTTAACAAATATTTCGTGGAGAAAATATGATTTTGTTTCAAGCGTGGCATACTAATATTTATGTAGAGGAGGGATTAAGGCATTAGGGAGTTCTACCGAACCTATATGTAATATTTCTCATAGTCCCCTATCTTTATAATATGGTTCTTGCGACTCTTCCGCACGACTTTCATCATCTTGTGGAACAGCCGGATAACGTTTCCCGGGATAATAGTAGTTTTGAGTGGTAAAATACGCTTTAAGTGGTTTTATGAACGGGCTGAGCCCTTTTTCAAACAGTTTGGTACCGCAGCCTGTCACTTTCTTGTAATAGTCGTAAGAAGAAACTATCAACCTCTTTTTTGCACGGGAGAGTGCTACATACAGCACTCTTGCATCTTCCTCTTTTTCATGCGGTTTAGTTGATGCAAAATGAGGGTATGTGCCGTCAACGGCTCCAAATACCACCACATTGTCAAATTCCAACCCTTTAGCCTTATGGACTGTGGAAATATACAAGTTTTCTTTTATAAGTTCCGTATCGCAAAGGTCTGCCTCCTTAAAGGTGTTCAAATCCGGATTTAGGCAAGTATTTTGCTCGTAAAGCGAGGACATTTGGTCTATCTCTGCAGATTCGTCAACTTTGAGCATAAGGAGTTTGATAAAATACTCCATTTTTTTAGTCATTGCTTCACTCAGAGAATTTTTAAGCAACGTATTTTTAATGTTAAGTATTTCTGTTGCAATACAGTAGGGTTTTCCTCGTTGATAAAGAGACTCCAAAGCATTGAGATAAAGTGAACCATAAATGGAAGCAAACTTTTCACGGAAAATTTCCGTGCGACGCAACATTCTGCAATGTTTATCCTTAAAATCAGACTTATTTATACTGCGGAGCAGATAATCCGCAAGAGATTTAGTGGCAACAATATCATCATCTGCCATGTGCGAGTTTTCTCCCTCAAGATGTAGCACTTCAAGAAGATTTTTCAGCTTAAAACTGTGATTTTCAGGCAATAGCAATCGTGCTAATTTGAGTGTGTCGTAATATTCTGTGTGCAGTACATTCAGGTCACTTATTCCACAGTACTTCTGCAAATTAAAATCCAAAATATGCCTGTCAAATTCCACATTATGTCCAATCAGCACACAGCCTTCCGCAAATTTCAAAAAGCCTGTCAGCCCCTCTTTTCTATCACAAAGTTCCGCTTTTGAGTATTCCTCGACAAGCGGATTGGGAATATCACCGAGCATAGCAGGAATTTGCTGCTCCGAGCGCATAATCACATTGTATTTACCGATAATTTTGCAGTCTTTAACCTTGATGGCTGCAAGTTGGACAATATCATTTTCAAAGACATCAAGTCCTGATGTTTCAGTATCAAAGATAACGCACTCCGCAGTGCCGTAGGATTTTGCGAATTCCAATATATAAGAGGAGTCCTTGTATAAAAGAAAGTCTGAGGGACAGATAGCACAATCCTTGAGTACATTCACGGTTTTGCGAGACTGGGCCATATTTTTGGTCAACCCGATGCCACGGAAAATTCTTGCCCAAGCCATATAGTTTGTATCACAGGCAAGTACATTGAGGTGATTTATCACCAGTTTTATTTGCTCCGTAGAAAAAAAGTCCGTACCGGATATTTTGAAGTGTGGCAAATCTTTGGCAGCTTCCGCAAAAGCGTCTGCATCTGCATTTGTGGGAACAATAACCGCTGTCTTGCCTTCTTCATTTATTTCTTTGATAATAGTAAGCATATCACTTACCGCAGATTCATTATCATGAGAATATTTCAAGACAAGGTCACTCGGTTTTGCGGTCTCGTCTCCTTGCGGTTCAGGCAGAAAATCACCAGGCACACCAAGCACGTTTATGGCATAAGAATTAAAAACGTCAAGCAGATATTTTGGGGAACGATAATTCCGGTGCAAATGGCAAATATTGCTTCCGCAACGCTCTCGCAGATTGTTCAGAGTATTGGAATCAGCACCGATAAACGAGAATATGGACTGTTGCTCATCGCCAAGATAAATGGTGCAAGCATCTTTTGCCGTTATGCAATCTACAATAGCAAGTTGCAGCTGATTCAGGTCCTGAACCTCGTCTATCTGTACCCAAGAATACTTCTTATACCCTTCATTTTTAATGAGATAATCATATTGTAGGATAAGAATATCATCAAAATCAATAAGAGTATTTTCACGTTTATAATCTTCGTATTTATGTGCAAAGAGAAATTGTTCAAGCAAATCCGTATATGCAAAGCTCTGATTTTTAAGCAATAGGGAAATGTCGTCATGCGAATGTAGGCAATCGTAAATACGCAGAACGTTTTCGCGAGTGTATTCCAGATTCAAAACATTGCATAAAGCTCTGATATGTGAAAAATTTACGCAATTCGGGCTGAGAATCACGGAGTTATCGTGTCCCATTCTAAATTGAAGTATTAAGTGCTGAAGATTTACGTACCCCATATATGTGGCACGTTGCTGATAAGTCGGCTCGGACACATTATTCTCACACAGCTCCTGAATAATGGAATAGATATCCGTTTCATCAAGGATTGAGGTACTTGTTGGCACTAACTCATTGTCAAAAAGGAATTTGGAGCAATAGCGATGGACGTTTCCTATAAAGACTTTTGCTGCTTCTTCGCTATCCATTCTGCTACGCATATTTCGTGCGGCACGGTTTGTGAATGTGAGACAAAGCATATCTTCCGGATTTACGCCTTGATTGACTGCATTTTTCACTCTTTCCGCAAGAATAGCCGTTTTTCCGCAACCGGGAGGAGCAAGTACAAGATTATAACCGGAGGAAATATTGATTACTTTTTGCTGAAACTCATCAAATACGGGTACTTTATTCTCGTTTTGTTCCATTATCTTACAATTTCAGGGAATCCTTTTGTTAATATTGTTTTCCATTCACTACCTTTTCCGGAGGTTACAAAAAATGCGGACACACCGGGTTCTTTTTCTATCATTTCCTTTGCTTTTTCAAGTCCGAGAGCCATACAAGCCGTTGCGAGTGCATCTGCCGTGGCACAGTCCTGTGCTACTACGGTGACACTCAACAAATCCGACACCACAGGCCTACCTGTAACGGGAGACAAAGTATGACTTATTTTGTTTCCGTTTTCATCTAAATAATAGTTGCGATAATTGCCGGAAGTGGCCACTCCACAGTCCGTCACTTCAATCACGGCGAGTTTGTCGTGCAGTACTTGCTCATTTGTTTCCACCGGTGCATCTATCATTACTTTCCACTTGTTTCCCTTTGCATTATGGCCTTTCACTGCAATCTCTCCACCAATTTCCACAAGATAATCCTCGCAACCATTGTTTTCAAGCACACGAGCCACGGCAGAGAAATCAAATTTTGTGTCAGGCGACTTTTTCAGCAGATGTCTGTTTTCTATTTTGCAATCAAGGATTCCCACAGTTTTAAGGGCTTCATTGATAGCACTATCCGTAGGTTCCAAGCCTTTTTCATAGCCAAAACCCCAAATATTTACAATAGGAGCTATCGTAGGGTCAAAAAGTCCGGTGCTAATGGAGCAGACTCTTTGTGATACAGCAAAAACATCACGGAAAATGCTATCCAAGACAGGATTTTCGCCACGATTAACTGCAGACACTATTGATTTTTCGTTAAAAGGAGAAACAGACAGCTCAACGGCACGAAACGCGGCACGAACAGAATCTTCCAACAATTTTTCCGAACAATAAGACACGGAAAAAGTGGTATTCCACACCATTCCGCCAAAATCCCTATACTGAGGGGTGGAACAAGAAAATAGTGTGACAAATAGGAGTAAAATTGGTAATTTTATTATATTTTTCATAAATGTCGTGAAATAATTTCCAAAAGTAAGTAATTTTTCCGAACTTTAGAACCGTAAAATTGTTTTTCAGTTCAAAAACGTACCAAACCTACAATAAATTATTATCAAAATGAATGTATCATACGTATTTTTAGCCAATGGTTTTGAAGAAATAGAAGCGTTAACGGTTGTTGATGTTTTGAGACGTGCAGGAATGAAAGTAAAGACTATGTCAATAAACGAGGACTGCAACGTGACCGGAGCTCATGGCATAAAAGTGATTGCAGACGCAGTGCTTGCCGATGAAAAGATTGATTCTGCGGAATGGCTGATTGCTCCGGGCGGCATGCCGGGGTCAATGAATCTCCACAACTGCGAAAAACTGAGTACACTACTTAAAAAACAGGCGGATAAAGGAGGAAAAGTAGCGGCAATTTGTGCAGCTCCCGCATTCGTACTTGCACCCCTGGGTATTTTGGACGGCAAAGAAGCAACTTGCTATCCCGGTTGTGAAAACGGTTTCACAGACAAGGTTACCCGCAAAGATGCACCCGTTGTGAAAGACGGAAATATCATCACGGCAAACGGACCGGCTTCAGCATTATTGTTCGCACTCGCAATAGTGGCAACATCACTTGGCGAAACTGCCGCACAAGAAATCGGAGCCGCAATGCTCCACTAACACCAGCCGGAGAACATCTACCTGTAACTCGCTGCAAAACACAAAAAGTGCCGGAGAAATAAAAAAATCTTCGGCACTTTTTTTTATATCGTTTACTTCACCGGTTCAAGTCCTAATTCCCTACCCTTTTGTATCATCAGTTTACGGGCGAGTTCGGGGTCGTTAGGAGTGTCGGATTCCAAGAGAGAATCTTTCACAAAACGCTTTATATCACCCACATACTGACATTGTCCGATACCGAAAGTTTCCATAATGTCATTACCGGAAACAGGTGGCTGCCATGTGCGGATACTATCACGTTTTTCAAGGTCAATCATCTTGTTTCGCACCAGCACATAGTTTTCCAGAAATCTTCTCACCTTGTCGCTGTTCTTTGACGTAATGTCCGCTTCACAAAGCGTCATCAGGTCTTCAAGATTCTCTCCTGCATCAAACATCAAACGGCGTACTGCGGAATCCGTAACGATATCCTCCACAAGAGCAATCGGACGCATGTGCAGTTCCACAAGTTTTTGCACATACTTGAATTTATCGTCAAGCGGAAACTTCAATCGGTGGAAAATTGTGCCTAACATCTTTGAACCCACAAAGTTGTGATTATGGAAAGTCCAACCTTGACCATCTATCCAGCGTTTTGTAGAGGCTTTTCCTATATCATGGAAAAGTGCCGCCCAGCGGAGCCAAACATTGTCGCTTTTTTCCGCCACTTTGTCCAGCACCTGCATAGTGTGATAGAAATTGTCTTTATGAGAACGACCATTTACGGTATCCACTCCCTTCAGTGCGGCAAGTTCCGGAAGAATTGCTGAAAGCAAACCGCTGTCTAACAGCAACATCCACCCTATGGAAGGCTTGGGGCTTTCCATTATTTTAGTCAGTTCGGAATATATTCTCTCTGCGGAAATAATGGAAATACGCTCCACATTGTCCTTGATAGCCTCAAAAGTGGCATAGTCTATCTTAAAGCGGAGCTGAGTGGCAAAACGGATTGCACGCATCATTCGCAGCGGGTCGTCGCTAAAAGTGATATTGGGGTCAAGCGGGGTACGGATTGTGCGACGTTTCATATCATTCACACCGTCAAATTTGTCCACAAGCTCGCCGAAACGGTCTTTGTTTACGCATAAGGCAAGTGCATTTATGGTAAAATCTCGACGGCTCAGGTCATCATCAAGAGTACCGTCCTCAACTATTGGCTTGCGGCTGTTGCGATTATAGGATTCGCGACGAGCACCCACAAATTCCAATTCCATATCTGCCGTACGGACCTGTGCCGTGCCGAAATTGCGATATACGTTTACTTTGGCTTTTCTACCAAGTTTTTTTGCGAGAGTTTCAGCAAGTTCAATTCCGCTGCCAACTGTCACAAAATCAATATCTTTTGAATGACGATTCAGAATAAGGTCACGGACATATCCACCCACAACGTAACATTCACGCTGCAAGTCGTCTGCCGCCTCCCCGACAAGGTGAAAAACGGGTTTATTGATTTTGTCTTTCAGATTTTCAGTCATCATTCAAGGTTTGCAAGGTCTATAATATTTTCGTCAGCCGTAGTGATTATCATCGGCTCGTTTTCCGTGATTATATAACTGTTTTCAATACCAACGGCACCTGTTCCCGGTATCACGAATTTTGGTTCCAACGCTATCACATTGCCTGCTTCAAGGATATCACGGCTGCGTGGAGCAAGCACGGGGGCTTCGTTTATTTCAATACCTATTCCATGTCCCACAAAACCGGCTTTCTGACGGTGTCCCATAAAGTAGTCTGCAAGTCCGGCTTCATCGGAAATGCGTACTGCTTCTTCATAAAGAAATTTTGCCTCCACACCGGGACGTGCAATTTCTTCAAATCTGCGACAGATAGCACGGCTGCAATCGTGAGCCTTGTAAGCAAGGTCACAGAGTTTGCCTATAGAGAAAACTCGCGTCATATCCGTCATGTAACCTGTGTAATTGCCGTTACAATCCACCATTACAGACATTCCGGGTTTCAGCACCGTATCGTTTGCACCTACAGGCAGAGAGGGGTCAATTCCTGCTCCACCCATAGCAAAATCGTAAGGAGTGGGATTATCGGCATTGTCACCGGCAAGGACATTTGCCATAAAAAGTTCCATAGACGCTCCGGAAATGCGAAACTGCCCCAAGCACCCACGCAAACGGGATTCACGCTCTATTTCTATCTGCAACTCCGTGTCCGTCATGCCCTCACGGTAAAGTTTGGGGATATTGTCATACACTATTTCGTGGATAATACCGCTCCACTGGAGCAGACCCTGCTCGTGATTTGTTTTCACTGAACGTGCTTTGCGGACTGCACCGCTCACGTTCATTACCTTTTTGCCATCAAACACGGCGGAAAGGCGAGTGCAAAGGGAATAAGGCTGAATGTCAAGTTCAAGTCCTACAGTACTTACGCCCTCGCACATCAGTGCAGGAATATCTTCCGGTTTGCGGATATAATGAACACGTTCTCCGGAAAGTCCAACAGGACGGCGTACGAAATACTGCGTTTTCTCCGGACTTCCGGCATAGAGAGCCACAAAACCGTTAAAAACTCGTCCTGTGAGGTAATATATCGTTGCATTGTCTGCTATCAGAGCCATATCTATGCCGGACTCCGCAAGGAGAGTGCACACTTTCCCGTGTCGTGTTTCCGGCTCATTTTCAGGCAAAAGACAAATATCATTCATTTTCATTGGTTCAGTAACATTTGTGTCAGTTCGTCAAAACTATTTGCTGTGTATTCCGCATCGCTGCAAGTGCCAAAACCGTACGTCACATGGAGCATTTTAATGCCTGCAGCATGGGCGGAACGACAATCTCCTGCTGTATCTCCCACGTATATAGGGTTTTGCAGACGATTTCTATTTACTATCAGGCGGATATTTTCCGGCTTGTCACAACCTGTTTCGCCAAAAGTGAGAGTATCCGTGAAAAAATCGCCTAATTTGGTAAAAGAGAGGAAATTTTTCAGCCCGTCCGCCCCGCAGTTGCTCACCATTAGCAGTTTATATTGCTTTGCGAGCAAAGGTACGTTTTCGGCAACACCCGGATAGAGTTTTCCACCGAGTTCCGGCATCAATTTTCGCTCATTTTCCGCAAGGAGTTTGAGGTATCCCTTCCTATCGAAGGCGGAATTTGGAAAAAGGCGGTCAAAAATTTGGTCTATCGTCAGCCCCATGGTTGCGAGGAGTTCGTCACGGCAGATACGACGGCTTATCCCGAAGGCATCGGAAGTCACGTCCCATATCTTGCAATATGAGTCCACAGCGTCCCACATAGTGCCGTCCATATCAAAAATGAGGCTGTCCGGTTTACATACCATAATTGTCAATCTATTTACGTGCCACAACGTTTGCAGCAAAGTTTATTTCGGTTTTTGAACAAAATCAATACCCACAAGTTCTATTTCACGGAGCGTATCCGTCCGCATAATATGGCGAACCTTTACGGGGCTGCCCTTTGCGTGGCGGAGATTTCGCTTCAGAAGCACTTGTTTCTGAAAACTGATTCCTATTCCTTTCCCGTTCCACCTGCCATAAACATCGGCGAGAATAATATTCAAAGTATCTGTATAGTGCAGTCTGTTTGCGTCAGTAAACCGTACTTCAAGCCAGAGGTTTTGATAGAGGTAGTTGTTAGTGTGGCGTATTGCCAGTAGCAAATCGCCCTCCGCTATACTATCTTGATGTTCAACATTATACGTCAGCGTATCGCCGTATGCCCAGCCGCCCAAATCCAAAGTTTTGAACTCACTATAATCATTATGCTTGGGCGAACAAGCACCCAAGCACAATGCAAGACATATAATGTTCATCAATTTAATTATTCTCATTATCTCCTTTCTCCGGATTGTTATTCTGCTTCACACCCTTGTTTTTGAACCGTTTCCACTGTTTTTTATTAGGGTTTTGCGGATTTTGTTCAGAATTAGGAACATTCCGAGGTTCTTGCTGAGGTTGTTCCGGCTTCGGCTCGTTGTTATAATCAGGTTTCTGACGTTGTTCCCCGTCACGACGCTGATTTTTGTTTTTATTTTTCTTCTTTTTCTTTTTGTCGAAGCGAGTAAGGTCGTCCTGTACGAGGAGGTCTGCATATTCACCTTTCGGTTTCTCCGTTTTAGTACCGTCTGCAGCTAATTGCAACGGTTTTTCTCCGTATTTGTTCATATTTATGATTTCAAAAGCACGGTCGGCGGAGATAGTCACAAGGTTCGCCGGGAGAGACTTATCGGTAGAATATGTGATTTCGCGTTTGAAAATGTCTGTTTTGAAGTGGAAATACGTAGCATCAGCCGTTTCAAGGCGAATTTCACGCGACGGCAAACGTTTGACACTTTCCACGTATGCATCAGCTTCAAAGTTCAGGCAGCACTTCAGTTTTGCACACTGTCCTGCGAGTTTCTGCGGATTCAGAGAAATGTCTTGGTATCGAGCGGCACTTGTGGAGACGGAAACAAAGTTTGTCATCCAGCTTGCACAGCACAATGGACGTCCGCAAGGACCGATACCGCCTATTCTGCCGGCTTCCTGCCTTGCACCAATCTGCTTCATTTCAATGCGAACCTTGAAAGTATCTGCGAGTACACGGATAAGTTGTCGGAAATCCACGCGTTCGTCGGCGATATAGTAGAAAATGGCTTTACTTCCGTCGCCCTGGTATTCCACATCACCTATTTTCATATTCAGGTTCAAGTCCTCCGCTATTTTGCGAGAACGAATCATAGTGTCATTCTCACGAGCCTTGGCTTCCTCGAATTTTTCAAGGTCTGCCGGGCGAGCAATGCGGAACACGCGGCGCACTTCCGCTTCTTTGCGGATATTGGACTTACGCATTTGTAGTCGCACAAGTGCTCCCACCATAGTGACCTGGCCTATATCATGTCCGGGCGAGGCTTCCACTGCCACCCAATCACCTGTTTTGAGTTCCAGATTAGCGGAATTTTTGTAAAAGCCTTTACGGGTATTCTTAAACTGGACCTCCACCATATCATCGTCGGCATATCCACCGGGAACGTCTTCGAGCCAGTTGTAGCAGTGCAACTTACCACGAGGGCACTTACATTCATTGCAGTGCACGTGGTACGTTGATTGCGGCATAGACTCCTCGAGCGATTCTCTGTCCGGGATATTCTCGATAGGTGTTATTTTATCTTCTTCAATCGGCATTTTGAGTGATTATTTAGCAAAGCTTACGGAACGAGTTTCACGGATAACGGTAATTTTCACCTGTCCCGGGTAAGTCATTTCGTCTTGTATTCGTTTTGCTATTTCAGCAGAAAGTTTTTCCGTTTCAACGTCGTCTATTTTGTCAGCACCCACAATCACGCGGAGTTCACGTCCTGCTTGGATAGCGTAAGTTTTAATTACGCCCGGATAGCTGAGGGCGAGTTGTTCAAGGTCGTTAAGACGCTTGATGTATGCTTCCACAATTTCACGGCGAGCACCAGGGCGAGCACCGGAGATAGCGTCACACACTTGTACGATAGGAGCAAGGAGGGATGTTTGTTCCACTTCATCGTGGTGAGCACCGATAGCATTGCAGATTTCCGGTTTTTCCTTGTATTTTTCTGCAAGTTTCATACCCAGAAGTGCATGTGGGAGTTCCGGTTCTTCATCAGGCACTTTGCCGATATCGTGGAGAAGTCCGGCACGACGTGCTTTCTTCGGGTTCAGTCCGAGTTCGGAAGCCATGATAGCACAGAGGTTTGCGGTTTCGCGAGAGTGCTGGAGCAGGTTCTGACCATAACTTGAACGGTATTTCATTTTACCCACAAGGCGGATAAGGTCCGGGTGGAGACCATGGATACCGAGGTCAATAGTAGTGCGTTTACCTGTTTCAATAATTTCTTCCTCAATTTGCTTGCGAACTTTAGCCACCACTTCTTCAATTCTTGCAGGGTGGATTCTGCCGTCTGCCACAAGCTGGTGGAGGGCGAGGCGAGCGATTTCACGGCGTACGGGGTCAAAGCCGGAGAGCACTATCGCTTCCGGAGTATCATCAACGATGATTTCAATACCTGTAGCAGCCTCAAGAGCACGGATATTACGTCCTTCGCGACCGATGATGCGACCTTTTATTTCGTCGGAATCAATATGGAAGATGGTCACGGAGTTTTCAATAGCCGTTTCTGTGGCAACACGCTGGATAGACTGGACAACTATTCTTTTTGCTTCCTTGTTTGCAGTCATTTTTGCTTCGTCCATAATATCGTTGATATACGAAGCGGCAGCGGTCTTGGCCTCATCTTTGAGCGACTCTATGAGTTTGTCCTTCGCTTCCTCGGAAGAAAGGCCGGAGATAGATTCAAGTTCCTGGCGTTCGGAAAGGATAAGTTTGTCCAACTCTTCTTTGCGAGCATCGTTTGCCGCAATTTGTGCTTCAAGGCTTGCACGCACGCTGTCCAGTTCGTTTTTAGTACGCTGGTTTTCACCTTGCTGCTGGTTCAGTTGAATTTCACGCTGTTTGAGTTTTGCTTCCTGAGACTGTAAGCGAGACATTTTCAGAGTTGCTTGTTTTTCAGCTTCGGAAACTATCTTCAATTCTTCTTCTTTAGCTTCAAGGAGTTTGTTTTTCTTAAGCACTTCGGCTTCTTTTTCAGCCTCTTCGAGGATACCTTTGGCACGAGTATGTGCCATATTTCTCTGGATTGCGATAGTGACAGCCACTCCTACGCAGAGTGCCGCCAATGCAATGATTACTGTGATTAATATATCCATTTTTTATAGGGTATTTGTAGGTAAGAATTATTATAATTATTTGTTTTTTATTGTTTATTTTGTTTTTATTCAGTTATATTCCAATTTGTTATTTAAGTTTACGTTTATAAAAAAAATTGCACTTCACCGTGGGAAAGCGTCCCTGCCGAATCCTCTTTAGGAGCGGCACCATCGGTGTAGTGCAGGTGTTGTTAAAAAATTCAATTTGTATCAGCAATTTTGCTAAAGCAAAATACTGTCAATTTCTTTTTCAATCTCAAAGAGAGCATCAAGCCTTTTTTGGTCTGCCAGATTTCTCTCCACATTAACGTATGCCAGACGCAAAGCAATCATAGCGAGGATTTCCTTGTCTGCTTTGCCTGTAAATCTTTGTGACCAAGAACTGAATAAGTGGTTCACATCGTTTGCGGCAGCAATATAATTCGCCTTTTCTTCTCTCGAGTTCACACGAATCTCCATCGGTTCGCTCAAGCCGGCTATATCTATGTCAAATTTCTCCACGATATGCTTATTGTGTTAGGTCATTGATACACTTGTTAATTTCCCGCACTAAATCGGATAAGACTTTTTTTGTCTGCTCAAGTTCTTCTCTTGAGGGATTGATAGTTGAAACCACTTGCAGATATTCAATCTGCACTTTTAGTTGTTCTATCTGCTGCTTCAGTGATAAATTTTCACGTTCACTCTGAACCAATCGCTCTTCAGTATCTTTATGACGCTTTGCCAAAACTTGGTATTTTTCTATCAGCAAATGCGTTTTTGCCTGAAGGCTTTCAATTCTTTCTTGATGTTCGTCCTTAACCTTGACAGCCATTCTTATCCCAATTTTGTGCAAAAATACTATATTTTTTCCATTTTATAAAATTTTTTCAAGAATAGTTACCTGTTTTTGAATAATTTTTGCTAAAAGCACAAATTGCTACCTTAGCTATTTTAGCTACTTTAGCTATAATAGCTATCCTGCTTGCCACAAAAAAAACGAGGCAAACCTACAGGCTTGCCTCGCATAAAAACTTATTAAATGAGAATTTTTTCTACTTTTTGATGAATTTGACGCTTTCCGTACCGTTAACGTTCAAGTAATAGAAGCCGGAAGCAAGATTATCAACAGAGATTGAAACCTCGTTTGAATCACCTGCAAATGTTTCAGACTTCACTAAAGCACCGGAAGCGTTGTAGAACTTCACGTCGCTGATTTCGTATGAAGCAGAGATTGTAACGTCTGATACGGCAGGATTCGGTGTCACTGTGAGTTCTTTTGCAAAAACTTCATCTACGGCAGTTGTTCCCGGCACACCTGCTGAAGCATATCCGTTCTTAACGAATTTATAGTTTGTTGTTGCAGCATAGACAGCCTCTACATATATTTTGTAATTTTTGACTATATCGTCCGGATTCGTCGGTTCTGCTTTTTGACCGGCACTTGCTGCTATTTCACTTGAAGCGGTCGGGTCTTTGAAATAGATTGAGAATACCGTTTTGCCATCGCCGCCTTCACTTTGATTGTCCGGAGTTGAGTAACCCCAATCCGCATCAAAACCATAGGTGCTGCCATAGCCGTATGTACCCGGGATTCTATCCACTTCCGTACGAGTACCATAGTTATAAGCAGGACACTGGCATGGAGCTTTATTAGACGTTTTCTCTGTCGGCTCATTTTTTGTAATCAGCCAGAAACCGCGTTGCAAATCGTCACGCTTATCGTAGTTAGGAATACAGTTTCCTGTCGCGTCCTTTATAGGATTATTTTCGGCATCACGCTTCATACAATCGTATGGAGTGATGGTAACTTCCGTGCATTGAGAAATATCCGTAGCAGTACCTGTTTTGTCAACATAAACCTTGTAGTAAGAAACAGGTTCGTATGTAGAACCTTTACCGTCAGGCATAGTGAAACTTACATCAACACGATAAGGATAGATGTCATTTTCGTTTTCGCCTGTAACAGTGCCATTTACGTAATCTTTAAGTTTATAGCACTTTGCGGTTGGTATAGGTTGTTCTCCTACCATAGAGAGGGTTGTTGTACTCTTGTATGAACCGCACTTGATGTAGTCATCAGCCACGTTTTTATTACCGAGATATACGCAAATTTCAGATTCATAAGTACCAAGGCAAGGCATAGGACAAGGAACGTTGTAATTCAGGACATAATTACCCACAGTCGGAGCAATAGGATTGCCACTTTCGTCAGTACCGATACTTGTCACTTCAACATATGTTCCGTAACGAACAGGCACGTTCGTATCCTGGCCATTTCCATCTTTTACCCATACGGGGAAACCTTTGTCATCAATAACTTGAACGTATTCATTACCTTCATATGTTCCATCGTTATTCATATACTTGATTTCGCAGAAGAAACCAACTTTTTGAACGCCGTTTTCCGTATATGATTCATATTTCGGACCTACACGATAGTGATATTTCTGGTGGTTCGGGTCTGTAACCACGATATCATAACCTTTCACCACATAGTCACCTGAATTGTCACGGTTGTAATCCGGCATTGAGAAATTGATGTGGCGGTCAAAACCGTTCATATCCACTTTTTGTTGCTCACCTCCCGGTTCAAGGGTTTCTTCCTCGTATGTCTTTTCAACAGTGATATCAATAGGAGTACTTGTAGGGTTAATACGGGGAACAATTTCATATTTTGCCACACGCACACAAGGCACGTATTGGTAGATATAAATGTGGTCAAGTCCATCAGATTCTCTTTCCTTTGCCATAAAGAAACAAACATTGTTTGCATTAAATGCCATACCGGTTTCAAATTCCTCACGTTGCTGGAACACCTTGACAGGAGAAAGATGCAGCACATCAAAATCTTTAGCCGAAGGATTATCTACGGTTGTTGTGGCTTTATTAAGCTGGAAAGAACCGGTAGAACGAGATTGAAGAGATATAGGAGTCAACACGAAGAGGTCATTACACTGAACGGTATTTTGTCCTGCAAGACCTTTTCCTGCAATAGCCCCTTTGACATATAGAGTGGCTCCTCCGGACTGGTTGGCAGCACCCGGGAATGAAAGATAACTCATCGACTCTGCCTTTGTCAAGTGGTTTGTCAAATCACCTGTTCCATCTTTATATGCAGGGTCAAGTTCATAGTATCTCCAGTCGTTACTTCTAAGCAAATGGATATACCTGTTTTCATTTCCTTCACCATCTACGAACATTGAGAAGTTTTCAACACCGGAAGTCGTACTTCCCGGTATTCTAAACCATGATTCTCCTATGACTGCTCCGCTGTTAAACTTAGCACGATAAAGGAATGGAGTATAACCCGGAGAGAACAATACTTCCGTAAATCCCGTGTCAAAAGTGCGATTGTTATTGCCTCCATCATAGCCTCGGTAAGAAAGCATATCGCAACGACCTACTTGATTACTTCCTGTATATGAAAAAACATCATT
>SAMEA3663271__coassemble_231_pt1 | contig 24171 bp, 14 predicted proteins | sample SAMEA3663271__metabat2_low_PE_018 | metagenome-assembled genome bin SAMEA3663271 (sample SAMEA3663271) | pig gut metagenome | biome: pig gut; feature: pig-associated habitat; material: faeces | place: China | collected 2013
ATAGCTCGCTATGCTCCTTTGGCTCAAAACAAAACTCGCCTCAAACTATGCAACCCCTGCTTTTAACATTTATTATGAAACAGGCTCTAAGATGTGCCATTTCAAAATGGAAAAATGACTATGAAATATGGAAAACAGGACAAAAATTAGGTAAATTGGAAAAATAATCGTACCTTTGCAGGCGAATTAAACCAATATACGATATATTAATGAAAAAAATTACAGCATTATTCGCAGCGATTGCGACAACTCTGTCTCTCTATGCAGAGGGATACCAAGTAAACTCTCTCAGTGCACGCCAAAATGGTATGGGACATACCGGCACAGCACTTAAACTTGGCGCGGAAAGTATGATTTTTAACCCTGCAGGTATGGGTTTCCTTGACAAAAAGGTGGATTTTAACGGCTCTTTTACTGCTATCATGTCTAAGTGTAAGGCTTTTACACCGGACGGAAGAGTGTTTACGACAGATAGCCCTGCAAGCACTCCTCTCAGTTTTAACCTCGGTTTTTCTATTTACGATAATCTTAAAGCCGGTGTGTCTTTTTATACCCCTTACGGCAGCAATATAAACTGGACTGATAATTGGGCAGGTGCTCTGCTGAACCAAAAAGTAAAACTTTCCGTGTTTGCGGTTCAGCCCACTGCTGCATGGCGTATTCTTCCTAATTTATCTGTGGGTGCGGGACTTGTGATTTCTTGGGGAATTGTGGACCTCAACAAGGGTCTTATCTCTCCGGTAACGTTTGATAATGTGGTTATGCCTCAAGTTGGAACGGAATTTCGTTTTGGCGATATCGTGCCGGCATCTGTAAACCTCAAGGGCACTGCTAATGTAACTCTTGGATATAACCTTGGTGTGATGTATGACGTAAACTCTCAAATCACTCTCGGTCTTAACTATCGCTCCAAAATGATGATGACAGTTGATGCAGGTGATGCACGAGTGACGTATGCGAACGAGCTTGCAAAGCAAGTGCTTGAAAGTAAGGTGGGCTTGATAGACAAGGCACAGTTCACAGCAGAGATGCCGTGCGTGTCAATACTCAATTTTGGTGTTAGTTACAAACCTATAAGCCGCCTCACACTTGCTGCAGATATCCAGTATTCTTTCTGGAAACAATACAAGAGCCTTGATATCAACTTCCTGAGCGACCATCTTGCGGGCTTTAACCAGCATATTGAAAAGAATTACAAAAATTCTTTCACTTATCACCTCGGTGCTCAGTATGCTCTCACAAATCGCTTTGACCTCCGTGCAGGTCTTATGATAGATACTGCTCCTATGCGTGATGAATATTATAATCCGGAAACTCCGGGTATGACAAAACTTGAGCCGACAGTGGGTCTTTCTTTCCGTCCGGTAAGCAATTTCTCTATTGATTTCTCAATGCTTTACGTTGCAGGTCTTGGTTTTGACGGTGCTTCTTGCACATACGAGGACCTTCTCCTCAAGTCTGCCGGTCTTCCTGCTTCTAAATACGTGCAAAAATTCAGTGCAGACTATACTCTGCATGCATTCTGTCCTTCAATAGGTGTTTCATATCGCTTCTAAACAGGTGCTTTTTACACAGATTCAATAATAATAGATATTACGTTTAAGAAGCCTGCGGCTACCTGAAAATGGTGTCGCAGGCTTTCTTATACTGCAATCATAAATGCTATTTGCTCAAATAAAGTGGGGCTATTCCTCTTTCCTTTTTACAAAATATTTAGTGCAGGTTATTCTTCTTCCTTTTTGCAATAATTTTGCGAAGTGTTCTCTCTATATAGAGTCTTCACTTCTTATAAATACACTTTTAAGTGTAGTTTCACAAATATGTGTTTATGGTAAGAAAAAAGGTGTTAATAGTGCTATAAGAACTTCATTGGATAACTTTAGCCGTTTGTTTTTTACAGATTCATTCGCTTCTTGAAATATTTATATAATTCCTTTATACGCTCTTTCTAATTTGATATAATTATGTGCAAAAAAACAGGCGGGATTGCTCCTGCCTGTTTTGTGTTTTGCAGCGTTTTTTTGCTCCACTGCAAGTATTTTTTTTATGATTAGCGGATATATACTTTTTCTGTTTTGTTGCCGATACGTTTGATGTATAAGCCGTTTTCAGGATTTGCTATTTTTATGCCTTGGAGATTGTAATATTCCGGTGCTACGACTGTTTCTTCTGCATCTTCTGCTATGGATTCAATGCCGGTGGTTTTCATTGTGTTAACTTTGTATTTATTTCCCTCTTTATCGCTTAAAATCTCAAAGGTTGTAGAATATGTTATATCTGTAATATCAACTGTTTGAGGTTGGCCATCCCCTTGAGTGAACAAAATATTGATTTTTTTGTACTGTTCATCAAATGTATATGCAACGAATGTTATGCCGTCTTCTACAATTTCGCCTTGGAAATTGTCGCCGGGCCAGCTTGCTGTAATATTTTTATTACCTTCACTTGTAGGAACCCAAGCATAGATGTAGTTTATGGTGAATGGAGCACCATCTTTCTTAACGTAAATAGTGATACCATTGCTGAATGTGCATTCTTGTGAAGCGACATTAGAATCAACAAATTTTTCTCTTACAGCAATTGCTTTTACGGTGCAGTCCTGTTCAATCTTAAAAGGTTTGGTGTATTCAAAGCCGTTTGTTGCATTAGGTTCTTCACCATCAATTGTGTAATAGATAGTTGCCTCTTTATCTGCACAAGTGATAGAAACCAAGTTTCCTGCACATGAAATTACTGGAGTTGCCATTTGGAGGCTTACTGTTTGAAAATCATATTGGTTGCTATTACCTGTGATTTTGTATGCTGTTGTTTCAGTAATATTTGTAATGTTTTTTGTTTGTGCATTACTGCTACCGTTGTTAAAGATTATATTGGTGCTTTCTATGTCTGCACCTAAAACGACATAGTAATATTCAGTACCATTTATAGTGGTGGAATTTTGTGTAATTACATCAGAACCTGGCCATCCGCCAAATATTTCGCCTTTGGTTCCACCGAATGCGTAGATTTTGCTAATAGTAAACGGTGCGTCTTTCTGAACATAGATGGTGATTTCTGCTTTAGCAGCGAGAGAAGTCAACAGTGCTGCTACAAAAACTAAAAGAGATAAAATTTTTTTCATAATTATTGTTGTTTTTAAGTTTGATATTCAGATAAAAATCCCGTCTGCGATTCACATCCCGGACGGGACGAAACTATACATTATATTAAATAGCCTTACGGAGGACTTAGAATGTACTCCGCAAAGTTTGCCTTTATTTTCCATAGGTTTATAGTTCTTTTGGTAAAACTAAAAATTGGTTAAATTAATATCATGCAAGTTTGATAATAACATCTTTATTATCAGGAATTAATCTCTACTTTTATATATTTCCTGCAAAATTATATATATTTATATATATGTGCAACCACTTTAACAGTCATTAACAAAACCGCAACAAGTGTTGCGGTTGTTAGGGCTTGCCACGGGGCGGGTTGCGAAGCAAAGCAACAAGTCAAACGCCGGGTTCAGTGTCAAAGTGAACGGGCATCAGCATTGTATCGGAGATACGATGCTGATGAAAAGCCCTGGAGGGGCTTTAATTGTGGTAAACGCCGGGTTCAGTGTCGGAGACACTTAACCCGGTGAAAGTAAAGCATATAAGATATACGAGCCTTGGAGAGGCTCGGTTGTGATAATGACCGTACAAGCAAATTCGTTACCACAACCGAACCTCTCCGAGGTTCGATATATGGAAGAATCCTTTCTATCCCTACGTTCAGCCTCTCCGAGGCTGAACGCAGGGGTTGACTTGTTGCTTTGCTTCGCAACGTGCACCAAGGCGAGCCTTGACAAGCACTAAGCAACTACGTCCGGCTAAAGGGTTCCCACAATTAAAGCCCCTCCAGGGCTTTATATCAGCATCGTATCTCCGATACAATGCTGATGCCGATTCTCTCCACCGGTTCACTCCGCATACATCAGCGTATCTCCGACACGATAGGGCTTCCGGTTCTCTCCGCAGGTTCGTTTCAGATGCCTCAGCATCCTAAAATTAGACCAATTGGACTAATATGGCTAAGAGCCTGTTTCCATTTTCACAAGGGCATACCACATAATCAAAAATTATAAATTATGCATCATGCATTATGAATTGTTAAAGGTGCAATTTCAGTGTAGAGACCATTTCTTTGAAATTATGGTCGTGAGCGAGGATATAGTTGAACACTTCACGTTCATTCCATGTGTGAGGTGAACTTACTCCGCGGTTTTCCTCAATTTCCAGTGTCCAATAGTCATTGTCTATTTTTGGATGTATAAAGTCGTAGATTTCGCGGAGAAATTCCATTATTTTTCCGTGCTGCACTTGGTTTTCCACTACCATTTTGTATGTGTCACCATTCACAAGTGCAGGGATGGAATTACGCATTGCGTTTATGAGTAGTTTTTCCGTGGGGTGTAGGTTTGCGAACTCCAGCCAGGCTGCTTTAATCTGTTCTGCGGAGTACTGCGACTTTCTAATACGTTGCTTTTCCTGCGGAGTGGTTTCTACAGTTTTCTGTTCCTTTTCGTGGAGCCGACGTAGCGAAGGCCCGGTGATAAATGTACGGTTTGTAGTTTGCGGTGGTGGCGGTGGAGCCACAGGTCTGCTTGTCACGACAGGTGCGGGAGCAGGAGTTGCAATCGGTTTTTGTTGTGTTGCGGAAGCCGTCTGCGGAGCATTTTCGGAGCCTGCAGCCGGTTTTGCCATTTGGGGAATGGGCTTTATTTGCCCCTCTCCCTGCCCGCTATAAGTGGGGGAGGGGCTTAGCAGTTGGCACAATTTGATGAGCAGAATCTCAACGAGAAAAATCTTGTTTGAGGCTGCTCTATAGTTAAGGTCGGCATCGTTGCAGAGCGACATGGCCTCGTAGAAGAATCTTGGTTCTGCTTTTACTGCTTGTGCCTTCATTGTTTGCTTTATGTTGTCGTCAGTGTCCAAGAGAGCGAGTGTCTGCTCTGTGCGAGACACGAGGAGGTCTCGGAGGTATTGTGCCAGTCCCGTGATGAAGAAATGTGAGTCAAAACCTTTGTCTCTCACCTCTTTATATATCAGGAGAGCGTTTGTGACGTCTTCTGCAATAAATGCGTCAACAAGTCGGGAATAATACGTAGCGTCCAGCACGTTCAGGTTGTCAATCGTGCTTTGATATGTGATGTTTCCGCGAGACGATGCTGCAACTTGGTCGAAAATAGAGAGAGCATCTCGCATGGCACCATCGGCTTTAGATGCTATCACGTTCAGAGCGGAGCGTTCCGCCGTCATGCCCTCGCTTTTTGCCACAAATTCCAAGTGGTCTATTATATCCTTGATAGTGATGCGGTTAAAGTCGTAAATCTGACAGCGAGAGAGAATCGTTGGCAAGATTTTGTGCTTTTCCGTTGTTGCGAGGATAAAAATCACGTAACTTGGCGGCTCTTCCAGTGTTTTGAGGAAAGAGTTGAAAGCCGCAACGGAAAGCATGTGAACCTCGTCTATGATAAAGACGCGGTATTTTCCGTTTGTGGGCGGGATAAGCACCTGGTCGCAAAGCAATCGGATATCTTCCACTCCATTGTTTGATGCGGCGTCAAGTTCTACAATGTTCAGCGAACGACCTTCGTTAAAAGCCTTGCATGAGTCGCACTCGTTGCAGGGGTTACCGTCGGCTGTGGGGTGCTGACAGTTGATAGTCTTCGCAAAAATTCTGGCACATGATGTCTTGCCCACACCGCGAGAGCCGCAGAAGAGGTAAGCGTGTGCGAGTCGCCCTGTTGCAATGGCGTTCCTGAGCGTCAAAGTGAGCGACTTTTGCCCTACAACGGTGTCAAACGTTGAGGGGCGGTATTTTCTGGCTGATACTAAATATTGTTCCATCACTCGCAAAGATAGTTATTTTTTTGCGGAATAGGAAACATAATTTGTAAAAAAAGAAAATTACTGCGTTTTTGAGGTGCAAAGTCTATGCTACTTGGTAAGTTCTGCAGGCTTGCATCTTGATAAATCTTTGTAAAGTTACTCAAATAGAGGGTCATCACCTTCGCTACCGGTAGGGTATTGCGGGAGTGGAGACGTGGTGACTTTTTTCTTGGTATTGTCTTTTTTAGTGTTTACGGAGTCTTTCTTTTCTGTGGGTTTAGATGTTTGTTTTGTCTGTTTTGCAGTGCCCGGCTTTTGCGGTGCAGGCTGTGTTTTTTTCTGTTTTGGCGCAACTTGCGGCACTGTTTCCTGTTCATAATCCTGTTTTGGTGCAACTTGCGGCACGCTATCCGGGATTGCTTTTATGTCCGGGACAATCTCCTCTTTTTCAGGAATTTCAGGTTCTTGTATAGGTGCATCTTCAGGGATAGATATTTCCGGCTGTGCCTGTTCCGTCTCAGAAGGTGTTTCTTCTTCCATAAATCCTTCAGACGGGCCGAAAATTTCCGGTGGCAGTACATTTTCTTCAGCGGAAATATACATCTGCTGACGTGCATATTCAAAGTATTCCTCAAAAGAGCGACCTTCCTTGAGGAGTTTGTCAAAGTCCGCTACACTGATAATAACGGGGCGTACTTGCGGTGGCAGTTGCAGAGTGGCACTTTCTGCCGTTACTCGACGATAGTTGTTTAGTTCGGAGAGGTTTGCAAAGCCTTTCACGATAAGGAGTCCGAGACGTCCGAAATTCATCACTTCCAGGTCAAAATCGCTCACTACAAACGAGTTGAAATTGTGTCTTGCCACACGGAAGAGCAAGTCGTTTGCAGCCACAGTGTCTGTTGGGAACAGAAGGATAAAGAGTTGTTCTTCTTCAGGGTTCAGCGTAAACTGTGCGATAGACTCATTTGCCACTGCGGCGGAATCGTTTGTGAGTCGGGTGTTCCAAAGCATACCGCGAGTGTTAGAGCCGCCGCTATGTAGTTTTCTGCCCTTCGCAAGTCCGGAAAGGTATGCGGAAGCGATAGGTGTCACATCTGTTTCCGGGTATTTTTCCAACATTGTTTTGAGCCTGTCGCGGAACATATCCGGATTGTTTTCCGTAACGTATGCCAGTGCGTCAATAAACATGAATTTGGGCATCAGTTTGCTTGTAGCAAATTGTTCCATCATCAGTTCGTAAGCGGCATGCACTTCACTGTTGCGGTCCTCAAGGTATGCGGAGTAAGCATCGGCATATATTTGCTCTTGACGTTGCTCCATCACCTTCAGGTTTTCTATATAGTTCGGGTCACGCATGGCAATTCCGTAGGGAGAATCCGGAAATTCGGTCACTATCATTTGCCTGTATCTATTAGCGAGCGAGGTGTTGCCCTTACGCATAAACATCAGGTAAATATTATAGTAAACGTCAAGTTTATAGTCATTTTCCGGGTATCGAGTCATAAGTCGGTCGAATTCCTCGAGCGATGCGGAGAAATCTTCCAATTTGTCTTTGAGGATAACAGCCATATTGAACAGTCCTTCCTGAATAATTTCGTTAGAGGTGGCTCTTTCCTCGTCTGTAGCCGGTATTTGTTTGAGATAGTATTCCGGGAAGTGCGGGTCATTTTCCTTTGCTTCACGTTCTTTAGCGGCTTTTTCATCAACAGGATTAACGGTTGTATCGTTCATTTCTTCCGTTTGTTCCTGCGGATTTCCTTCGCTATCTCCGCTGTTTTCTTCAAAATCATTAAAGTCGAAAGAAGCCTTGTTTCTGCGTCGCCAGTCGTCTTCCAGTTTTCTGCGTCCCCATTTTTTCTGGAACTCCGTTTTACCGGCGTTTTTAGCGGAAGTATTGTAAAAATACCAGGATTTGTCGGAATTTAAGGTAAACTGCGTGGGAGTGCTGCCATTATCTTTCAGTCCCGTACCTTCAGCGGCACGTTCTGCGAGGTAACTTTCACGTTTTGCCTCTTCTTCAGCCTCTTTTTCTTTTTTCTTCAGTTCTTCAATGATAACGCTGATAATGTCAAGTTGCTGAATCTTGTCGAGTGTGGAGAGGTACAGGAGCGAGTCTTGGAGCACCACATTTTGTGAATAGACGGCAAGTTCGTCAAGGACATCGGAACGCTTTTTCAGCAGTTTGTAGTTCGGGTATGTTTCCGGCAGCAGAGGTACGGCTTCCGCATAGCATGGTTGAGCCTTGTCGTACTTGTGCATGGCGAAATATAGTTCGCCGAGGGTGATTTGCGAGATTGCTTTGTCTATACCGTTACGTGTACTTTTTTCGGCTGCGAGTTCGTAGTATTTCACAGCCTGCGTGGTGTCGTTTTTGGAGAGGTAAAGATTAGCTATAGCGTAGTAAATTTGGTCAAGGTATTCCTTGTTTCTGGCGTACCTTGCCATACGTTTCAGTGCCGACACCTCCTTTGTGATGTCTTCGCCTTCATAGACCTCGCTCTGCTTAATTCTGGCATTAAATTTGGTGCGGTAAGAAGCCCCGCTCCATTTTCCGGCAGCATCAAAAGCCTTGTAAGCCTCTGCTTTTGCCCCTATTCTGCTCAGTATTTGTCCCAAAAGGAAATTGAGCCTTGTTTTTTGTGCTCCGCTTGTGAATTTTACGGCTTCGCGGAGGTATGTCACGGCGTCGGTATATTTTTCACTTCTGATGAGGAAATCCGCGTATGTGACGTTGTAAAGAAATTTAAGATTTTTTGTGGTTAGTTCTTCCTGTTTTATGCGAGTGATAATCACTTCGCACTCGTAAAGCCAGTCCATGGTGCAATAACTGCGAGCCTGCCATAGTTTGGATTCCGTTACGGTTTCCGGCAGCCATGTGAAATGCTTGGAAATGTAGAAAAAAGTAGATGCGGAACCAAGGAAATCGCCGTTCATAAACTGTGAACGTCCCATCATCATCCAGGCATTGTGGAGAAAAGGATTATACTCGTCGCGTTTCAGCCATTCCTTGTATTCCGGGTCGTTTCTTTTACCGGATTTTTTCTTTGGTTTTTTCTTTATTGAGCGTAGTTGGATAGCCTTTTGAGCCTTTTCTATAGAACGAGTGAAATCGCCTGAAGGCTTTGTGGCTTTTTCGTTTGTGTGAGCCTGAGCCGGGTGAGTAAGAACAAGAGAGGTGTAGTCGTCCTCGTATGTTTTCTCCATTTCTGCAAGGGTTTCCTTGTAGTGTGTGTCACCGTTGTAATAAATGTTGTATTTGGTGATAAAAGCGGTGTAGTTTCTTGTGGAGGCGGTGTTTTTCTTCAGAGAGCAAGATGTGAGACAAGCCATCACCGTAAAAAAGATGATGAAAAAGAGGGTTACGTATTTGCCGGGGTGTCTTGTCATGAGAAAAAACGTTATGCTTCCGGTTTATAAATCAGTGTGTTAGCCTTATTGGGGTCGAAAATGCGTATTGCACCCTCTTGTAGGTCTTTTAGAGTGACTGCATGATACCGAGCGGCTATTTCGTCAGGGTCTTCGTTGTGATAAACGGCGAAAGTGAGTTTGTTTGCCTTGTCTATGAAAGACATAGAGGCAAAAGTGCGTTCACTGTCGTAGCGGTTCAGTGCTCGTTGCAGTTCTCGCTCTGTGATGTCGCCGTCTTTCAGTCGTTGCAGTTGCTCGTTTATGAGTTTTTCCGCTTTCTCGAAGTTGTCGTTTTCCAGAGTGGCAATAATCATCAGAAAACCGGGGTCTTCGCTCCCGATTATAGATGCATCTGCATTTGAGAAACAATCTTCTTTTTCCAGTGTTCTGCAGAAGCGAGATGCTCTGCCGGAAGAGAGTATATCCGTGAGCAGGTCACAGATGATATAGTCTTGAGATTTGTATCCGCCCATAGGATAGGCTATTGCAATCAAATTCAGCGGCACGTTTGCCGTCACCGTCTTTCTGCGAGGTTCTGTTTGTATGGGTTCCTGCGGCAGCGGTTTGCGAATAATCTCTCTTGCCGGAATGTCGCCGAACCATTTCTCCACGAGGCGTTTGGTGTCCTCAAGTGTGATGTTTCCGGCAATAGTGAGGAGGGCGTTAGAGGGCGAATAGTGAGAATGGAAAAAGTCTTTCACTTCGTCCATAGTCACGTCTTGTATGTGGCTTATCTCCTTGCCGATAGTGGGGTATGAGTAAGGGTGATTTTTATAGACAAGTCCGCGGAGATTGTGCATAAGGTCGCCATACGGGCGGTTGAGACATGTTTCCTTAAACTCTTCTATCACAACACTTCTCTGCACTTCCAGCGACTTTTGGGTGAAGGCGAGAGACAACATTCTGTCGCTTTCCAAGCGGAGTGCCACTTCAATGTTTTTTGCCGGGAGGACATCGTAGAAATTTGTAAAATCATTGCTTGTCCAGGCATTGTTCAGTCCGCCGGCACGTTGCAGTTCTCCGTCAAAATCCGGAATATTTACGGAGCCGCCAAACATCAGATGTTCAAAAAGATGAGCCATTCCGGTGCGTTCCGGCGACTCGTTTTTTGCACCTACGAAATACAATACGTTCACCAATACCATTGCCGTGTCTTGACAGTATTGGTGAACTACTTTCAGTCCGTTTGAAAGAGTGAAAATGCTGTAGTCCATAGGGTAAATAGTCCGGTTTATAGTCCTTTTTGAGTGACTTACTCCTTTATTGTAGCACTGATAATTTTTATATCTTGCTTCGGACGGTCGTTTCTGTCCGTTTCCGCTTTTTCAATAGCGGCAACCACGTCCATTCCGTCTGTTATTTCTCCGAAAACGGTGTAAGCACCGTCAAGGTGCGGAGTGCCGCCAATGGTGGTATAAGCGGCTTTCACATCGTCTGAAATCTTAGCCGGGTTTGCGGCAACTTCCTTCGTCATTTGCTCTATAAGTTCGTTTTGGAGTTTTTCCAACCCTGCACGGTCACGGTTTCGACGCATAGCCATGATAGTGTCTTTATGCTCGGTTGCGAGGCGATTGAAAACGTCTTGCTGTTGCTGCTGTTGGAGACGTTTTTCCATTTGTTTGATGGTGGAATCGTTATATACTTGACCGGTCACGATGTAAAATTGAGAGCCGGAAGAGCGTCTTTCCGGGTTCATTTGGTCACCGGTTCTAGCGGCAGCGAGAGCACCGCGTTTGTGGAAGTGGTGAGGGTAGTTTATTTCCGCTTCAATAGTGTAGCTGGGGTCTCCCATACCGAGCATTTTTCCTGCGGGAGCATTTTTAGAGTCCGGGTCGCCTGTCTGCACCATAAATTCATTGATAACACGGTGGAAAAGCACTCCGTCGTAGAACCCTTCACGGACGAGTTTGAGGAAATTCTCTTTGTGTTTAGGTGTATCGCCATAAAGACGTAAAGTGATGTCGCCTAACGACGTTTTGAGTGTTACAAACGCATCTTCTTGAGCAATAGTATTCATTTTGGTGTTTTTTTCGCTCCCGTTTATGCAGCTGCAAAAGCAGAGCATCATGGTGAGTGAAAGGATAAGTGATTTAATATTCATAAATTTGTGATTATTTACTTCAATCAGGGTTAAAAACCTGTGGGGAAAAGCCTCTTGTATATTCTGCGGAAATTATCATCGGAGACCTTAAGTTCTTCTGCACGAGCAGCATAGTCTTCACCCCAAATACCCTGTAGAAGGTCGCCGAGGTATCTGTGTTCACGGTCTTTTTCAATGGCAGCGGCAATGAGTTTGGAGATAGCATCGTCAAATTTTTCGCTGTCAATAGCATTGAGGTATCTTGCCGTGCTTGCAACAAATTGTCCGGATTTATCCACTCGGATTATGTTCTCAATCAAGTCGTCGATAATGTCGTCACAAGAATCAATATGATTAGCGAGGTACTCGTATGTTACAAGTCCGTCCGTATCGCTATTCAAAATTTTTTTCAAATCAGGAGTCATATCTATTTAGGTTTGATATATCTTGACAAAGTTACAAAATATATTTAGAGCTGTTTCATAATAAATGTTAAAAGCACGGGTAGAGTATTTTTATTTACAAATTGTCATTTTTTGAGAAAAAACAAATGGCAATGAAGAAAAATTGCTCACAACCGTTCAGAAAAATGGCGAAGAAAACAACTTTGCCATAGACGTTCATTTGCATTTCTGTCCGTGCTTCACGGTTATGTGGCTCGCCACACCCTTATAAGCACAAACAAATCTGCTCAATGGCTGCCAGCCTATGCTTTAATATTCTTATGAAACGGACTTTTAGTGAAAATTCTTAAAATACATTAATAGTGATAATTGCAGTATGCATAGAAGAAATTTGCTAAAAATTATACTATAATTACGCAAAAATAGCAAAAAAATTATTACATTTGCCTATTAAAGTAAGCCGTAGGTAATGACCTGTTGGCTGATTGTTGTTGTAAATAATTGAAAATCAGAAATATAATTAAATTTTTATTGCAATGAAAGTTAAAGCGTTTTCCGCTATTAAAACAGCAACGTTCTCTGCAATGGCAGCGTTCGGACTTTTGGCTATTAACGGCTGCGGCGGTTCTGAAAATCAACTTTTCCCGCCGTCGGAGTTTTCATCAGAACTAATGGAAGATTATGTACGCACCAAGGCAGCACTCCAAGACACTATGCCGAGTGATATCCGTGCTTACATAGATTTTTCCGACGGAGTGAATATCGCATACAATACTGCTGAGAATAAAGATATTCTCCGCACTATTCTCAACTCGCTCTCCGGCAGCAATGTGGAATATTTCCGTCTTGCAGACAGCAAGGTGGATACGCTCATCGGCACTCCTGATGAAATTTTCATAAAAGCCACAAGTCCGAAAGAATACCTCAAGCAAAAAGCACCTATCCGCAAGGCTCTCGAGCAAATTGTCCGCGACGGCAAGCCAGCAGTGCTTATCACAGACTTTGAGGAATACGACGGAAACGGTGTCCACGACAATGCGTACGCTAAAAGATACTTTGTGGATTGGCTCAAGGCAGACCGCAGTATCACTTTCTTCTCTGTAAACTACAAGGAAAAAGGCAAAGACAAAAAACTCTTCTTCACGATTTTTGATGGTTATCCAAACAATCTTATTGACAAAATCACAAATGCTATGAAAAGTTGTGCCGACAACTGCAGCAAATTTGTGATGAGCACCAGCAATTACTCCGTAATTACAAACTATCCCGCTGCCAACAAGGGTGGTAATTACCACAACGAGGAGGGAATAGATATCGTGTCTTGCGTTCAGGAAGATGTTTCCGCAGCAGACAGATATACCCTTATGCCGGAATACAAAACGGAATATTATCCTGTAGGCTCCACATACACAGACATTATCACAAACGCTATTGCAACTCAAAATGAGTCAAAACCTTATCCTCCGTACAGTTATATGTACTTTATCCAGAATATCTACTTTAACTTCTCCAATTTTGCTTACGATGATGTGGAACTTGATGTCAAGGTGAGCAACGCACAGGCAGACTACGACAGTTATTTCCAATACGTTTACGCAGAAAATCAGCGTGCTGTTCACGAAGAAGGTACTGACGACAGCTATATTGACGTTCATGGAAATAACAAGTACCCGTACGTTCCTGTGGCTATGACAGAAGTGAAAGATTTGTTCTTACTTGAAGATGAACCCTCCGAAAAATATCCTAACGCATGCAAATTTGAAGGATACGAGGAATACGGATTGGACTTTGACTGGGACACATTCGACGGCACACAAATAAACGGTGCACAACTCGGTGACCTTCTTCGCGTGGATATCGTGATTGATGATGTTAAAGACAAAGAATCCGAAGAACTTGAAGAATTTTTCAGCTGGGGCAAATACAACAACCTCAGCGAATCCGTTCGCCTCGCACTGCAGGAAGTTCGTCCTATAGGTAAAGTGGTTTACACTTTCTATATCCGTTCAGCACAATAAACAAATTGCAATAAAAAAAATAATAATAAATAATAACCTAAAAAACACTAAACTATTATGTTACACATTCTTTTACCACCAACACTTGTGGGCAAAATCGGTCAAGTTGCTAAAACAGCAGAGTCACAACCAACAGTAGCCGACATTTGGATTTGGGCTATCATAGTTCTTGCAGGTCTTTTTGCAATAGCAGTAATAACTGCTCTTTTGGTAAACTATCGTCCGGGCGGTGCAGATAAGACAACTCGTCGCACATGGTTCTGGATTCTTGCGATACTTACTCCGATAGCATCTTTCTTGCTGAACTACTTTGTTCATATCAAGGATTTTGAAGCCATATTCAGAACTCTCAGCCCTACAAAGATAACGGAAACAGTGAAAGCTCTCACAATGAACAACGTCTATTCCTGCATCGCAGTATTTGCTGCATTTATCCTCATAGGCTTTGTTTTGAGTAAGGTGTTCAAACGCTCAAAACTCGGCACATGGTTTTAGCCGATGGCGAACTCTATACTGTGAAAGATAAATAAAAGACAGTTGTTTCACTTATCCAATCATAAACATGAACGACAATCTATTCATAATATCTATCGGCGGAACAGGTATGAGATGCCTGGAATCCTTTGTTCACCTTTGTGCTATGGGTATGTTCGACGGCAAGGAAATAAATATCCTCACTATCGACACTGATAGCAGCAATGGTAACAAGGACCGTTCCGAGAACCTTATTAGCCTTTATAACGATATTAAAGGCTCTGCAGGAAAAGACGGCGGTGCTCCGAATCGCAATACTTTCTTCTCTGCAAAACTGAATTTGTATAAGTTTTCTACAGACTATACAGGTGTCCGCAGTTCTTTTGCCAAACTTTCCAAAATAGGCGATGAAGATGTGGATAACCGTGACCTCGCAGACCTTTTCCTGGACAATGACACAGTCCAGAAATTTGACCTCTCTCACGGCTACCGTGCACAAACTCACTTGGGCAGTATGCTCATGTACAGCGGTATTGTGGAAGCAGCACGCAATGCTTACATAAAAGGCGATGATGCAATGCCTCAGGAAAAGCAACTACGCGAATTTATTATCAAGATGCAAGATGCCGCATCAGGAGCAAGAGTGTTTATTTTCGGCTCCGTATTCGGTGGCACCGGAGCATCATCTATTCCAGTTGTGCCGCGTGCACTCAATGATGCCGTAAAAATCTTCTCAGACGGAGCAAACGTGCTGAATCCGGAGCAAGTGAAATTCGGTGCATCTCTCCTCACTTACTACTTCAAGTTCCCTAACCCTGACGCAAGTAAGAAAGCAGAGCAGAAAGTAATAGCAAGTTCCAGCAACTTCTCTATTAACAGCCAAGCAGCACTGGAATTTTACCGCAAAGACCCAACGGTTAAAACGTTCTATCGCCGACTGTATCATGTGGGTTGGCCTTCAAGCATGAGCCTTGACCTTGGCGGAAAACTCCTCACGGGTGGTAATAATCAGAAAAACCCATGCCATGTTGTGGAACTGATGTGTGCTATGGCGGCATTTGACTTTTTCAATCAAGAAGAACTCAGCTCAGACAGCAACCTGGAAAATATGCCATGCTACTACCGCACTGTGGAAGCAGACGATTCCGGCAAATTCTTCAAGTTCACGGCAGAAAGTTTTACTACGGAATATGCACAAATGTTCCGTGAAAAATTTGCACAACTCTTCTCCCTTTCAAACGTGGTTTTGGCAAGTGAAGGAGCAGCAAACGGAAAAGAATCCACAGGTGACGAAAAGTACGGTCTTCAGGGCTTCATCAGGCATATTTCGCAAGCCGGCAACAATATTTTTGAAACACTGGACGTGAACGATACCCGAATGTTGGAAGAATACTTCAGGTATTTTGCATTTTCCGTCAACGACAAAGAGGAAGTCGTTCCCGGTTGGATTTATCAACTCAAAGCCTCTGTTGGCGGCGGCAAATTTATTTTCCGTAACGAAGCATTTATCAGCGATGAGAGTGAAATCAGCAGAATAAGCAAAAAACCGGGTACTATCTTTGAAGACATCGAAAAAGATAAAAACTGGAAAGGTGGCGGAATCTGGGGCAGCCAGTATGATGCATTTATCGATGATTTGAAGAAATCAAAGGTAAATCAAGACCAAAACTATTCTTCACTCAAGGAGCAGTTTATTGCATATCTTTATAATGCTGTCCGTTCAGCACATAATTTTGAGTCATAACCCTTCATTATACAATATATTATGGCAGACAAACCCTTAGTAATCGATACCTCGGAGAATGGCAAATTGCTCTCCGACCGCAATTCATGGCGATTCATCGACAATCAGGAACCGTTCATCAGAAATATAGAAACAAATGCTATAAATGATGAAGGAGTTGACGTAGGCACTATCGTTTCCGGTATTCCTACTGTTTTCGCAAGAGTAAATCTTTTCCGCTCCGCTATTGCGGCATGCTCCAATCCTCAGTCAAATGCCGCTACAAGCAACCTGATGGTTTACTACAAGCAACTTGCAAGCGAATGGAAAGGACTTATCACTGCTATTGCTTGTGATTCCGCATATTTCAATGTCCGCAGAGTGGATATGGCATATTCCGACGGCAAATCCATTGAGACTACGGAAGGAAATATCTATGAGCCTAAAGGTGCTTTCGGCACTATGCTTATGGAAGGCAAAAATCTGTGGTGTAACCAGATTCGCGGCGACCAGAAAGCAGGTGTTCCGTTTATAGATATAATTAAGTACGACGGACAAGTTGTGGCAGGTACTTCACCATACACCATGGTGTTCACTTCTATCAGCTATCGCATTTCCGAGGCTTTTGCACTGGACAAACCATGGATAAACAATGAAACCGGACGTTTTCAGGACCCGCTGGAAGGAAATATCGGAAATGATTATCTCCGCAAACTTTATGCTTACATAAACCACTTGCTCAAACAAGTGGAAAAAGTGCGTGAGTACTATGCTACTTCCGAGATGCTCAAAGGCACACCTACTGAAACGTATTCAGACCTCTCGGAATTTCTTGTGGAATGGAGAAAAGACATCGTTGAGTACGCAAACCACGCTTCAAGACAATATAACCTTGAAAACAGTGCTACGCCTACAGTAAACATCTTCGACCTCCGCAATGCAGATAATGAAATTCAGCATAACGCACCATACAGCATTTTCTTCAACTATCAGAACAAACTCTGGGGCGTTGATGGAAATATTTATGCTTCCGAGCGTGAAGGTGCCATTTCTTTTGACCCGCAGACTCTCCTTCTGCCGGAAGAAAGCGAAATTGCCAGAATTATCCTTCCTCCAAGCACAGACGAGAAAAAACTCCCTCTCCTTGTTCTCAAGGCTAAAGTGATTGGCGACGACAATCCTGCTTTCTTTGCTCTCCCGCTCAGCCCGAAAGGACTTGACGTGTTCGGCAAAAATATCCATGCACTCGTGGGCGCTGCTGATGCAGGTGTTTCTATCCAGTCTTCTATCACAGCCACTTTTAATCCTGCCGCTACGGAAAAACAATTGTTGATAAATCTCCGTCTTGTAAATACGGACGACAGCAGATACCAAAACTGCGAGCGTGCTTACACTATCAAGCCTTCAAATATCATCAATAATAAGGATATACTCATCTGGCCTAACTTCATCTCCAAAAATTGGAACAGGTACTTTATGTACTCAGAACTTCCTCATGCCGTTCAGGACCACAATTATCCTTATCGTGCCACTCCTTTTGCCGCAGATATGGACAATGAACTGCGTATTATAAACGATGAAGAAGGCAATCCTCTATTGCTTGCCAAGGACGGACGCCCGAACGAGGCTACAGACAAAATTAAAGTGAGAATGCCTGTTGTGGCAGACTCTCGTGTGGCAGACAAGGCTTACAAATATGAAATTTACGAGAGCAACAAGCCATTCAAGGGAGTGCAACTCGCTTCCGCTTCCGGTGCTATGGGCGGTTTCCTGATAATTCGCTATGGAACAAATCCGGGTGAAGGTTTCCCTATGGATTTGAACCGCGACGGAATAAAAAATCTCCACCCCGTAAACATAGGTATCGACTTTGGAAGTACAAATACTTCCGTAGCGTACTTTGACCCGAAAGTAGGCTCACAGGCAGAAGGCTTCGTGTTTAAGAATCTGAGAGTTTCGCTTATCCGAAACCTTAAAAATTCCGATGTTGCAACTCCAAGCAACCTCTTCTTCTTCTCCGGCAACGAAGTGCCGTCAAATGCAGTGAAAAGTATGCTCACTCTCCACGATTCCAGCCGAATTGTGAAAGAATCTGCAAATGAGGGCGATATTGAAATGCTTTCAAAAGAAGTGAAAGGCGGTTTCCCGTGCTTCATTCGCAATCTGCCTATTTCTGATGTGGAAAACAACCGTATCCACATCAATCTTCCAAACTGCGGAAACGTAACACTCATAAACGATATGAAGTGGAGCGAAGACCCGGAAGAAGGTGCAAACAGAAAAGCATTTATACGCACACTTGTTCTCCAGATTTATGCTCAACTCTTTGCAGGAATAAAGGGTGTACGCATGGTGCCTACTACTCTTAAATGGTCTTACCCATCATCAATGTCAAAGAGTATGTGCAACAAGTATCAGAGCATTTGGCGTACACTTGACGATATCTATCCTATTGAAACCACTCAGTCCGATATCACTCCTATCAATGTTGCTACTGTTTCCACACAAAGCGACCAAAAAGTTGGCGGTGACGTCTTTGGATTTGATAATTCCGGACTTGATTCTTTTGGAAGTGGTCTCGATATGAATGCGTTTGGCGATATGAGCGGAAGTTTCGCCTCTGAAACACCAAGCCAGCCTCAATTTGGAAAAGACCTTGTTGGTGACGGTTGGGGAACGGAAGAAAAGACTGCTGCTCGCGGTGCCAAATTTGAAATTGAAAATCCTAATGCGGAAATTGTTTATAATCCGCAAGGCTTGATTAGAAGTAGCACAGACGCTCTCTCTGAAGCATGTGCTGTGGCAAATTACGTTTCCACTTCCACACAAGTGGATACCACAAGTGCTTCCGTGCTTACACTTTGCTTTGATATCGGTGGTAGCACTACAGACATCACGGCTCTCTGTTCGCTTAATTCCACACCGGACGGATTGACTATGATTAAGCAAAACTCTATCCGTTTTGCCGCTCAGATGGTGGCTCGTGCTACTAAGAAATCACCTAATTTCTGCAATGTTCTCCTCAGAATATGTGAGAGATTCGACCTCCACATTTCAGGGCTTTCCGCAGGACCGGACAGCCGCTTCACTCCGGAAACCGCTCCATACTATTTTGAACAAATAGTGGATAGACTTACCCCGGAACAACTCAAATATTTCTATCAGGAAATTTCCATCAACTGTCAAGACTTGATGTGCGTGAACCTCTATGTGACAGGACTTATTATGTTCTATGCCGGTCAGCTCACTGCAAAACTCGTACATCAACTCAAACATTCTCGAGAAACAAAACTTGCTCCAACCGAATTGCCAAGTGCATTCATCACGTTTGCCGGCAAGGGCTCAAGACTTTTTGAATGGTGGAGCACTGTGGATTACAATGCCGCTTCCACGTACTACAAGAATATGTTTATCTTCGGTATGGGCGGACTTGAGCGTGCAAAACATCTTCTCAAAGGCTATCCTACAATAAATCTTTCCAATAAGATTAATGAAGATGTGAAGTACGAGGTTTCAAAGGGTCTTGCTCGCACCAAGACAAATCTCTATGTGCCGCAAAACAATGATGCTGTGGAAATTATCGGTGAAAACGGTTTTGCCAGAGTTAATCCGGACTATACGAAGAATATTCTCCCGGCAGACCATATCCTCACTCCGGAAATGATGGAAGATTTGGGTAACTACTTCGTTTCCATGCAGGACGGCTCGCAAGAACCACTGTGCAAGCAGTTTATTGCTTTCTGTTCACTCTTCTTCCAGGTTACTTCTCAAACTTTCAACTTGAAGATGACCAAGCAGGAATTTGTTGAGGCATTTAGGAAAATGAATATCGTGGCATACATCAGAAACTTGCCTGAGTACGAAAGAGCAGTGGCTCGTGGCAGCAGTAAAGATGAGCCGTTTGACTTTGTTTCTCCGATAATTATTCTTGAGGGAGCAAAATTCTTTAATGATTATCTTGCATAACAATATGTGAAAAATGAAATTTTTTATTTCATTAAAATTATCTCATAAAGACGTTGCGGTTTCACATTATCGCGACGATGACGGTAAAGAACGGTTGCTCCCTTTCCGAGGGTGCGACCGTGCTATGCCGCTTGCTGTTGCAATAGTGGAAAACAGGGTGATAGTGGGGCAGGAAGCACTGAACCGCAATGAGCAGAATTTGCCCGACAGTTTTTACAAATTGTTTTCTTTCCTTGAAGGTAACTACACATACACTCGCTACGGAGAACGCAAGCCGGCACAACACCTTATTTATCTTGCTATTGACACTCTGCTGGATAATCTTCTCCGAAATGAGTTTAATATCTCTATAGATGAGGCAAAATCCGAACTGCCAATCGGCTTTGACTTTGCCCCGGACGTTAGCACGGAAGAACGAAAAGCCGTGCTGTCGCTTTTTACGTCAGGCTACAAGGGAGAATGTGGCGGATATGGAAATGTGGGAGTTATAGACACCAACAAGATTATTGCAGATGAGGCACTCAACGGCAACTATCGCAATTACGCTATGGTGCTGGATAGCAATGGCACTGATATACTTGCGTCTATGTATTCCAAGGATTCCGATAACTGTATAGGCTCTGCCATTTTCCATGGTTTGGGTGTTGACCCCAGAGTTGCTATGGGAGTGAAAGTGATTAAGGAGTCTGTGATGTCTGTTGAGCCGTTCATAGACTTTTCGCCTGTAGAAGCACGTATGCAGGAAATGGTAACGGATTTTATCGCTTCCGGGAGAATGGAATATTTTGGAAATCTCACTATCAATGATTATGATTACACGTTTTTTCTCCAGAAAGCAGCCATTTCCAATCCGGGATATTCGCATAGCGGAAACTTGCGTGCAGAAGTGAGAAATTTCACAAATCGTGTGGGTGGTGTAAACTTGGAGGATATTATTTTTGCTATCCGTGGCATTTCTCTCCAAAGCGACTATTTTACGGGCGTTTTCAAGAGCGAATTTAGCTGCGTGAAAATTGTAGATGAAAAAACTCTGAAGGAACTTGATGCCACAGTTATCCGCGATATGGTGAACTGCGGTTGGACTTTGGATCCGAGCAGGAGAATCCGTAAGGAACTTGACGAAGAATTTAAGGACCTCAAAATGTATATTGAAAAGAGCCTTATACCGGACGGTAAATTGCTTCATGCCAAGGAAGAACTTAAAATTTACCTTCAAAAAGCCGCTTCTTGCGAATATTCGGAGCACGATGAACACGTCCGTTCTCTCATTGAGCATATTGATGAACTCGTCCGCCGCAGAAATGAAAAAGATGAGGCTGAAAACGAAGAAAAAAAGGTAAACGGAGGTTTTTCCGTTGAAGATGTTGAGAATAAGTCCTCTGATTTTTTCAGTTTTGGTGACAGACGTAGCGGAAAGAAATCTGATGAAAATTCTTTGGCTGCAAAGTGGGAATCTTTCAAAAATGACGCAGTGCGTAACATCAATCAATTTTTGCAGGCAGGTGACACAAAGAGTGCTCGTGAAGAGTTTAGTACGCTGGAGGAATCTTTGCACGCAGAAGGTGTTACTGAATATGATTCTTTGCTGGAAGGACTACGCGAAAAATTGCGTCCCCAGAAACGCAGACCTGTCGGTGATTCGCAGGAAAAGCCTGCGGAAAAGAAAGCAATCCTTTCTCCGGCAGAGCAAGCTGTGGCAAACTTTGAGTACGGCAAAGCAAGTCGCCTTTACGCTGCCGATGATGATATGGACAAGGCTGTGATTATGGGTAAACTTGATAAGTCTTATAAGAAATTTTCCCTCGCAAAAAAAGGTTTTCAGACTTACGTTTCTGAGAAAAACAGAAATTCGCTCAGCATCTTTGCCGAGGATATAAAACTTTATGTTTCTCTGCTGAAGGAGGCTTCTCTGCCTACAAACGATGCGGAAAATCTCTTGGAGCAGTATCTAAACGCTTTGGATAAATGCTAAAGAGGCTTTTTTACATATTGCTCACAATAATACTGATTTCTTGCGGCACGGCAGAGAAAAAGGTGGAAAAAAACGGTGACGAAAGAGCATCGCATCTTTCCGCTCCGGATTTTAGTGCGGATTCATGTATGAAATTCCTTAAAGCACAGGTGGATTTCGGTCCGCGTGTGCCGGGGACTGTTCCGCATCGTAATACTTGTGAGTACCTCAAAGGTGTTTTAAGCAGTTTTACTGCAGACGTTACAGTACAACAGGAAAGCACCGTAACGGCAAAAGGTGAAAAAATACCTGTATATAACATTTTTGCTCGCTTCGGACAGCAGAAAAGTCGTATTCTCCTTTTGGCTCACTGGGACACTCGTCCATGGGCGGACCAAGACCCGCTGCCCACAGCTCACACCAAGCCTATTGACGGGGCAAACGATGGTGCGAGTGGCGTTGCCGTGCTGTTGGAGTTGGCAAGGCTCATGAGCGAGAAAAGTCCGGAAAACGTTGGAGTGGATATTCTCCTTGTCGATGCGGAAGATTCCGGAGTGGAAGGTGATGACGAGTCCTGGTGTCTTGGTACTAAGATTTGGGTAAAAAACAGTCCGTATTCCGGAGGTGAAATGCCGGAGTTTGCCATACTCCTTGATATGGTGGGCGGACGTGATGCCGTGTTCCACCGTGAGTATTTTTCAGACTATTATGCTCGCAACATAGTGGATAAAGTATGGTCTATGGCTATGTCTTCCGGCTATTCTTCACGCTTTGTGAATGAAACGGGAGGTGCTATTACAGACGACCATATAGTGCTGAACAAGAACGGAATACGCACTATCGATATCATTGAAAATAATAATTCACAAACCGGCAGCTTTAACCCTACCTGGCATACGCTTGACGACAATATCCGAAACATTGACCCTGCAACGCTTAAGGCTGTAGGACAGGTGGTGGCAAACTGTATATATAACTATAAAAAGTAAAAAATGACTATTGACGAAATTCAGCAGGATATTATCGACGAGTTCTCCGATGTGGAGGACTGGATGGATAAATATGCTTATATTATTGACTTAGGCAACGCTTTGCCCCCGATAGACGTAAAGTACCGCACGCCGGAAAATATTATTGAAGGTTGTCAGAGCCGAGTATGGCTTAATGCGGAGTACATTGACGGAAAAATCCATTTTACGGCAGACTCCGATGCCATTATTGTGAAAGGTATTATCTCTCTGCTGATAAAAGTGCTTTCAGACCATACTCCTGACGAAATCCTAAATTCCGACCTGCATTTCATTCAGGCTATAGGTTTGGCGGAACACCTTTCGCCCACTCGCTCAAACGGGCTTTCCGCAATGGTAAAGCAAATGAAAATGTATGCTCTTGCGTATAAGGCTAAAAATGAGCAGTAATTTCAAGAAGTCCGAGTTATCACACTCTCTAAAATAATATTATTAACTTTATAAAACTATAAAATTCTATGCTACAATCTCTAACAGATTTTTGGACCAATAATCAAACATTGGCGATTCTTATAGGAATCCTGATTATTGTTGTTCCTCTGCTCGTGTTTTACGTAGTAAAAGCACTCAAAGAGCACCCAAAGGGACTTATCCCTGCTGCACTCGCAAATATGGGTGAGCGTTTCGGTTATTACATTATGAATGCTGTTCTCCTCCTTTTCCTCTGCTCAAAATTCGGTATCAGCGATGATGCAGCAGGTTGGATTTATGCAGTGTTCTATTTTCTTATTTATGTCCTCAGTTTGCCGGGCGGTATTATTGCGGACCGTACTCAAAAATACAAAACCACTATTGTTTCCGGACTTGTGGTTATGGCTTTAGGCTACGTTCTCCTTTCAATTCCTGTTTTCGGAGAAGCTACAGTTGGCGGCATTTCATGGATTCTCATTTTCACTTGCTTCGCACTTCTACTCATAGCATTTGGTAATGGTCTTTTCAAGGGAAATCTCCAGGCTATCGTTGGACAAATGTACGATAACTTTGAGGCTGAAGCAGCCAAGAAAGGCGAAGAGGAACTCAAAAAAGCCAAGGCTAAACGTGACCCCGGTTTCCAGATTTTCTACGTATTTATCAATATCGGTGGTGTGATTGCTCCATTCGTTGCTCCTCTCCTCCGCGAATTTTGGCTTAAAGCAAACAATCTCCTCTATAACTCAGACCTCCCTCGTCTTTGCCACAAGTGCATAGATGGCACTCTTGAAGGCGGAGATGCTGCAAACCTCAGTGAATTAGCTTCCAAAGTAGGTCATACCGGCGTTGC
>SAMEA3663271__coassemble_232_pt1 | contig 23873 bp, 14 predicted proteins | sample SAMEA3663271__metabat2_low_PE_018 | metagenome-assembled genome bin SAMEA3663271 (sample SAMEA3663271) | pig gut metagenome | biome: pig gut; feature: pig-associated habitat; material: faeces | place: China | collected 2013
ACTCCGGAACGTATTGCAGGTATTGCCGGAGATATGCGAAATGTGGCTTCATTGCCCTCTCCTCGCGTGGAACTTGACAGCCGTGTACGTCCAAACGGGCTTGTAATACGCCGTGTGGCAGTACCATTCGGTGTAATAGGCGTAATCTATGAAGCTCGCCCTAATGTAACGGCAGACGTTTTTTCTCTCTGCTTCAAAAGCGGCAATGTATGTGTGCTAAAAGGCGGACACGATGCAGATGATTCTTCCCGTGCTATCATAGACGTTATCCACAATGTGCTGCGTAACCATAATATTGACCCTGCCGTCGCCACCTTGCTCCCTGCCACTCGCGAAGCCACAGATATTCTTCTTGCCGCTCGCAATACTGTGGACCTTATCATACCTCGCGGCAGCAGTAACCTCATAAACAGTGTACGCGAAAAGTCCAAAGTACCGGTTATTGAAACCGGTGCAGGAGTGTGCCATTGCTACGTTGATGCCTCCGCAGATATTGACATGGCACGAGACATTGTGAACAATGCCAAAACTCGCCGCGTGAGTGTCTGCAATGCTCTTGACTGCTTAATTATAAACAGTGAACTTTTAGGTTCTCTAAAAACCATATGCAAACCGCTCGCTGCCTCAAATGTTGCAATTCATGCAGATGAGCGAGCATACGCCGCACTCAAAGGAAACTATCCTGACGCACTTTTGTCCCTTGCAAGTGCATCGGATTTCGGCACAGAGTTCTTGGGCTATTCCATGGCTATCAAAACCGTTGACAGTCTTGACGAAGCCATTGCACATATAGACAATTTCGGCTCCGGACACAGTGAATCCATAGTAACCACCTGCGAAAGTGCAAAGCAACGTTTCACCACTGAAGTTGATGCCGCTTGCGTATATACCAATGCTCCGACGGCCTTCACAGACGGAGCACAGTTTGGCCTTGGTGCGGAAATAGGCATTTCCACGCAGAAAATGCATGCTCGCGGTCCAATGGCACTCGCAGAACTCATGACGTACAAGTGGGTTATCACCGGAAACGGTCAAATCAGACCTTGATAACCTATTTTTTCGTAAAAAAACAAGAGAGTGTAGCAAATTTAACATTTTTGCCACACTCTCTTCTTAATATACTACTTCTATTTGCTTTGAGTAACGATGTGAATAATACTTCCTGTGGAATTTACCATACTTAGTGAAAGAGTTTTCTCCTTTACAGTCAGAACCGAGAAGCCGGCTTCTCCGCTTGCAAATACACAGCCGGGGGCTTCTTTATTCACTTTTGCCCTGGAAAGCGAGCCACTGGTGTTTACAATATAGTCTATGGCTGAACCTGCTACTTTATAGTGCTGAAAATTGTGAATATGTCCGCAAATGTACATATCTACGTTGTGCCGACGGAGAATGGAATCCACCTTTTTCTGCATATCACTTCTTTCAGAATCGTCCTTTGAGGTGTAAGCATATATGGGGTGTATGTGGGTCATATGCCCCATATTTCGTATTTCAAAAAATATTTGTCAAAAAAATTGTTTTATATAAAAGTAATAGTTAACTTTGCGGTGAAATAAGGGCAAAAGCCCACATCAAGGGTCTCAACTTCAATGCTGAGATTCTTTATTTTTTAGTATTAAACTTAAAACTTAAATATAAAACTTTAACTACCATGGCTATCACTTTTATGACCAAGGAAGGCTACAAGAAAAAAATGGAAGAAATCGCCTACTTGGAAAACGTAAAACGCCCGGAAATTTCTCGTGCCATAGCAGAAGCTCGAGATAAGGGCGACCTTTCTGAAAATGCAGAATACGATGCAGCAAAAGAAGCACAAGGCATGCTTGAAATGAAAATATCACAACTCAAGGACCTCGTGGCAAATGCTCGCATTATAGACGAAAGCAAACTGAACACAGACGAAGTTCAGATTATGAATAAGGTGAAACTTAAAAACTGTGCAAACGGTATGGTGGTTGAATACACTATCGTGGCAGACAGCGAAGCAAACCTCAAAGAAAAGAAAATTGCATCTTCCACTCCTATCGCTCAAGGTCTTTTAGGACACAAACTCGGTGAAACAGTGGAAATCCGTGTTCCGTCCGGACTTATGAAGTTTGAAATCCTGGAAATAGGCTTTTAAGTCCACATATATCATATAGACGTCTTTCAAATAATCAGTGTCACTATGGCTTCAATTTTTTCACGTATAATAGCAGGAGAAATTCCATCTTACAAAGTTGCCGAAGACGAGAAAAACTATGCATTTCTGGATATAAATCCTGTCACAAAAGGGCATGTACTCGTAGTGCCTAAAAATGAGGTTGACTATATCTTTGACCTTCCTCAAGACGACTACGTTTCATTGCAGATTTTTGCTGCAAAAGTAGCAAAAGCTATCAAAAAAGCTATTCCATGCATCAAAGTCGGTGTTGCAGTAATGGGACTTGAAGTGCCTCATGCTCATATCCACCTTCTCCCTATCAACAAGGAGTCTGACATGAATTTTTTCAAAGAACATCTTTCACTCAGTGCAGAAGAAATGGCTGAAATTGCCGGCAAAATTTCGGAAAACTTTGAATAACAGCAAGATATAACACATGAAAAATATTTTTTCTCTTTTAGGCACAACAGCCCTTGCAGTAGCTCTAACGGCATGCTCGTCAAACGAATGGAGCATCAAGGGCAACATAGAAGGTGGCGAAGGACATCTCTTGACACTTGAAGCAGCGTCAAACGGTGGCTGGTATAGCCTTGACACGCTGACTTTGAAATCAGACAATTTTGAATTCTCACAGCCGGCAGCAGGCTTCCCGGACATATATCGTCTTACTCTTGACGGCAAATCCGTTTATTTCCCAATAGATTCCATAGAAACAATTACCCTAAAAACGTCTGCCGAGAAATTTGGCGGTGTTTACACGCTTGAGGGCAGCGATGCTACGGCTCTTATTATGGAAGTGGATAAACTCATTGCAAAAGTTGTAACTGAAAAAGGTGAACGTGCAGTAGCCATTGACGAAACTCTGAAGCGTGACCTCGCAAACATCATTCTTGCGAATCCGTCCGGAATTGTGGCTTACTACATCATCAACAAAAAAATAGGCGGTACACAAATCTTTAACCCCAACATTAAGAGCGACTTACGCATTATTGGTGCTGTTGCTAATGCTTTTGTGGAAAAACGTCCGAACGACCCTCGCACGGAATACCTCAAAAACTTGTTTCTCTCGCAACGTGTGGCAATCTCCGGTGTTGCTGCTTCCGACACTCTTGTTGTGGCTCAGACACACATTTTTGAAATAAATCTTCCTGATGCAAAAGGCGAAAAAAGGAGCCTTGTGGAAACGGCGTCCAAAGGAAATGTGGTGCTTCTGAACTTCACTGCAATGACCGCAGAAGAATCTCCGGCATTCAACATCGAACTAAACAAGATTTACAGCGAGTATTCCGCAAAAGGTCTTGAAATATACCAAGTCAGCATAGACCAAGACGAATACGCATGGCAGAAAGCTGCTAAAAATCTCCCATGGATATCCGTCTATGCCGGTGCAAATGACAATAAGTGCCTTGTGGATTACAACGTAAACTTTATCCCTACTCTCTACGTCATTGACCGCAACGGTGAAATTGCCGAGCGTATCACGGATATTGCAAAAATCAAATCCACTGTAAGTAAATACCTGTAATACAGAATTATACAAAACATTAAAAGCCTATCTAACCGGTAGGCTTTTTTTATATCAATTCGGATAGTTTCTTATTCAGGCGATGCACAAACTCATAGTTTTTCAGTCCCCAACGAGGGGAAATAAGCAAGTTGTCCGGAGACTGTGATGTAAAACGCTCAATAGCGATTTTTGGACTTATGGCACGGATAATTTTGCAGCAAAGTTCTATGTATTCATCTATCGTAAAGGTTTTTACGTCATATAGCCCACGCTCTATATCCTGTGCGAGACGTGTGCCGCAAATCACCTGCAACTGGTGAAATTTCACCGTGGAAATCGGCAACGCAGACAAACGATGTACTGTTTCAAGCATCATTTCTTCCGTTTCTCCCGGCAATCCCAAAATAAAGTGCAATCCTACGTCAATCCCTTTTGCCACAGTTTTTTCCGTGGCTTCCACTGTTTCCGCCCATGTATGACAACGATTTATACGCTCAAGTGTTTCATCAAATGTAGATTCAGCGCCATACTCAATCATTACTCTACCCGGAAAAGTATTCAGTTCCGCAAGTTTGTCAAGCAATTCCTCACCCACACAGTCCGGACGCGTGCCGATAATAAGCCCGTCAACTTTTTCAACGGCAAGAGCCTCATGATACATATCAATAAGGCGAGATATATCGCTGCTATGAGTATTGGTATATGCTTGAAAATACGCAAGATAATGCATATCCGGATACTTGCGTGCAAAAAAGGCTTTAGCCTTGGAAAGTTGCTCCGAAATACTGTCGCCACGTTCCGCAAAAGTGGGATTAAACGCCTGATTATTGCAATATGTGCAACCGCCCCACCCTTTTGTACCGTCACGGTTTGGACATGTAAAACCGGCATTGACAGTAAGTTTCTGCATCTTACGGTCAAAGCGTTCCGCCAAATAATCCGAATATTCTCTGTAATATTTGCCCATCAAATTCTTGCCGCCCTGTTTGCGAGCCAAGCATCAAAAATGGTGATTGCCGCCATAGCTTCCACTATAGGCACTGCACGCGGCAAAACACAAGGGTCATGGCGTCCGCGAGCCTTAAGAGTGACATTATTTCCTTCTTTATCAATAGTTTCCACGTCACGCAGAAGTGTAGCAACAGGCTTGAATGCTACGCGGAAATATATATCCTCTCCATTTGAAATACCACCCTGAATACCACCGGAATTATTTGTAGCAGTGGAGATTTTGCCATTATCGCAATTGAAAACGTCTATCATTTCGCTGCCACGATGAGTTACACCTTCAAAACCCATACCATACTCAAAACCTTTTGCTGCGTTAATGCTCATCATAGCAGAAGCAAGGCAAGCATGGAGTTTGCCGAAAGCAGGGTCGCCAAGTCCTACAGGGCAACCTGTGACAACACCCGTGATAATACCGCCGATAGTATCTCCCGCTTTTTTTACGTCAAGAATCAACTCCTTCATTTTTTCCGCCGTTTCAGAGTCCGGGCATCGAACTTCATTTGAATCTATATCTTTAAGATTCAACTCTTTATAATTTTTTTTCAGAGCAATACCGCCTACCTGTGAGGTGTAAGCATACACGTTTATTCCCAGTTGCTCCAACGCCATACGAGCGAAAGCACCTGCCACAACGCGTGAAATGGTTTCACGAGCGGAAGAGCGACCTCCGCCACGGTGGTCACGTATTCCATATTTTGCAGTGTATGTGTAATCCGCATGTGAAGGACGAAACAAGTCACGCATATTATCATAGTCACCGGAATGTTGGTCTGCGTTTCTGACAATAAAACCAATAGGCTGACCTGTGGTAACTCCGTCAAACAGCCCGGAAAGAACTTCCACGCAGTCTTTTTCATTTCGAGCAGTCACAATGGCAGACTGTCCCGGGCGACGGCGATTCAGTTGTTCCTGTACTTTATCCAAATCAATTGCTACGCCGGCCGGCATACCGTCTATCACACCGCCCACTGCGGCACCATGAGATTCACCAAATGTGGTGACCCTGAAAATATTTCCAAACGTATTCATGCTTACATTATACTATCAAGTCTGCAAGAGTTGCCTTGACATAATTTATCAAATCTTGAGGAGAAATCTTAAATTGCAATCCACGCTGCCCTGCACTGACATATATATAGTCAAAATTCAGAATAGTCTCGTGAATATAAATGGGAAACGGCTTTTTCAGCCCTATAGGTGAGCAACCGCCACGGATATACCCCGTAAGAGGCAACAATTCTTTCATTGGAATAAGGTCCGCTTTTTTTGCTCCGGCAATTTTTGCAGCTTTTTTCAAATCCACTTCATCATCACCGGGAATTACGCACACAAAATAGCCGGACTTCTCGCCGTGAAGCACAAGAGTCTTAAAAACCTGCTTGATATTTTCTCCAAGTTGCTCTGCAATGTGAGTGGCTGCGAGATTATTCTCGTCAACCTGATACGGCACCAATTCATAAGATATTTTTGCCTTATCCAGCAACCTTGCAGCATTTGTTTTACTTATTCCTGCCATTATTTTGCGTTTTATTCCCACAAAGTTAATAATTCTTTTTGAAACAAGAGACTGTTTAATAACAAATATCAAATATCAAAATGCCGTTACCATACCTATGGAACACGTTGCGGTGATTATGCACATTTTTTTTTTGCAGAAAAATACGCAACCAAGATGAAAAACATCTGTGGCAAGAAGAAAAATAGCCCGAAATGTATTGGAACAGCAGCAAACTGAGTATATCTCTTGCAGAAGCAAATATGCTCCTCATAGGTATTCCAGGCTTTCCTCCGAACTGATGAAGCACAGAAAAGATTACTACAACAACCCGGTAGAGGGCTCAGTATAAAATCCGATTATGAACAGATAACACCAAGCCTATAAACACAAAAAAGTCTTCTTCATCACGAAGAAGACTTTTGCGCTTCAAGATGGACTTGAACCAACGACCCCCTGATTAACAGTCAGGTGCTCTAACCGACTGAGCTATTGAAGCGGATTGCATACCCCTCTTGGGAATTGCGTTGCAAAAGTAGATAGTTTTTTTGGATTGTGCAAGTTTTATAGCAAAAAAATATTCATATTTGATTAAAAAAGTAGCAAATATGGTATTATGGCGTGAAAAATGACTAACTTTGCACCTTGTAAAACAACACTTTCAGCAAAGAAAACATCATTCACGAAATATGAAACGAATTTTTTATTTTTTCGCAATCTGTATGTGCGGATTTGTTTCTATCAATATTATTGCGGCAACTCGCAGCGATAAGTCTGATATAAACAAAAATCTGAACATTTTCACATCTATATATAAAGAGCTTCAGCGAAGCTACGTTGACACAATTGATGCCAACAAAACGATGCGTACTGCTATTGATGCGATGCTTTACACAATAGACCCTTATACGGAATATATTCCCAAAGAAGAACAAGAAGAGTTTCTGACAATATCTACCGGTGAATTTGGCGGTATCGGGGCATATATTTCTGAAAGAGCAGGCAAAAATGTGATTATAGACCAGCCTCAAGACGACACTCCTGCATACAAAGCAGGACTTAAAGCAGGCGACATGATAGTATGCGTTGACGGTGACACGGTTTTAGGTATTGGCAGCGATGCTGTCCGCAACAAACTCCGCGGTTCTGCCGGCTCCACGGTGAAAGTGACGGTAAAACGCCCTCACGTGAAGGATTCTATTCTCACATTTGACATAAAACGCGAGATAATAGACGTAAATCCGGTGCCGTACTATGGTGTAGTGGGCGATAGTACAGGCTACATCGCTCTGACCACTTTTAATGAAAAATCTTACGACAAAGTGCGTGATGCATTTGTGGAACTGAAAGAGCAAAAAGGCATAAAATCACTCATTCTGGACTTACGAAGCAATGGCGGTGGACTTATGGAAAGTGCAATTAAGATTGTGGGCATATTTGTAAACAAGGGCACGGAAGTGGTCACCACTCGCGGTAAAGGAGAAATGAATGAGCAGACATACAAAACAACCGTAAAACCCGTTGATACGGAAATGCCTCTTGTAGTGCTTGTTGACGGTGGTTCCGCTTCATCATCGGAGATTGTGACGGGGGCTTTGCAAGACTTGGACAGAGCAGTCATTGTAGGCAATAGAACGTACGGCAAAGGACTAGTGCAAAGCACACGCCAGATACCTTACGAAGGACTGCTGAAAATCACCATTTCCAAATATTATATTCCCAGCGGACGACTGATTCAAGCAATCGACTATTCACACAGGAACCAAGACGGCAGCGTGCAGCGTACACCGGATAGCCTCACCCACGTTTTTTATACAAAAAACGGCAGGGAAGTGCGTGACGGAGGCGGTATTACCCCGGACGTAACAGTGAACTACCCCAAAACGGCTAAAATCACTGAAAACTTGGTGAGAGACAACTGGGTTTACGATTACTCCGTGTTTTTTGCATCAAAAAACGATAGCGTTGCTGCTCCCGGAGAGTTTGAAATCACGGATTCCATATATTCCGATTTCAAGCATTTTGTAAATTACGACAAACTGAAGTACGACAAAGTGTGCGAAACCATGATTTCACGTCTTGAGGAAGCCTCTAAAGATGAGGGATATATGACCGACGAAGTGAAATCCCATATTGATGCACTCAAAACACTTTTGCACCATGATATAGAACGTGATTTTGACATAAACCGCAAGTCTATAAGCTTTTATTTGGAGTCTGAAATAATGACGCGAATGTATGGCAGCAAAGGAGCCATGCAACATTCCGTAAAAGACGATGCTGCTGTCACTCAGGCTATCGAGGTGCTGAACGACAGTGAGCGTATGGCTACAATTCTAAAAAAATAATGGAACTCTCCGATATTTGCTCCAAATTCCTCACAAAACCGATGCGTGAGGCTCTTGCAAACGGACTTTCCGCAAAAGAAAAGCCCGCACGCTTAGCTCTTTGCAATCTTGCAGGCTCTTCTGTCTCTCTTGCACTTGCAAACGTACCCCACGGCAAGTCACCGCTGCTCGTGATAGGCGACAGTAAGGACGATGCAGGCTATTTGTACCACGACTTGTCACGACTGCTCGGAGAAAACAGTGTACTCGTTTTCCCCTCTGCGTACAAAAGAGACATCAAGTACGGGCAAGTGGATTCACCCTCACAGGTTGCTCGCACAGAGGCTCTTAAAGCATGGAAAGATGACCCCGACCTGAAAATAATCATAGCATACCCGGAAGCAATAGCGGAAGGCGTGGCTACATGGAAAGAGATTTCCGAGCACAGCATAGACCTGAAATTAGAGCAGGAAATTTCGCCTATCACCCTGCGTGACTGGCTCTTAAATCAAGACTTTTTCAAGGTAGACTACGTCTATGAGCCGGGACAATTTGCGATGCGAGGCTCCATTATAGACATATTCAGCTATTCAAACGAATTGCCGTTTCGCATCGACTTTTTCGGTAATGAAATAGACACAATCCGCACATTTGACGTAGAAACGCAACTTTCCGTAAAGAAATTCGAGAAAATAGCAATTACGGCAAACGTAAAACCGGAGATAGTAAACAAATCACTTCTTGACGTTATTCCTGCAGATACCATTCTTGCTTTCCGTGACAAAGATTTCACTCTTTCACGCATAAATGAGATAGCGGCGGAAACTTTCAGCGAAAGTTCCATGATTGCGGACGAGGGCGACAAAGATGCACTCAGCAAGGTGATAAGCCCGGAGGATTTTGCAGAAAAAGCGGAGGCTTTCACACAGATTTTTTTCACTTCCGGTAATAGTGCCGACAAGTCTGTGCCGAAAATAGATTTCAAATGCGAGCCTCAAGGTCTTTACCATAAAAATTTTGACCTCATAAGCGATTCTTTCCGAGATTTTCTCGAAAAGAAATACAAGATTTATATTCTCAGCGACAGCACAAAGCAGATTCAGCGACTCAAAGATATTTTTGCAGACCGCAACGACAACATAGAATTTTCTCCTATCATAACCACTCTCCACGAAGGTTTTGTAAACAACAAAACAAAGGAGTGCGTGTTTACGGACCACCAGATTTTTGACCGTTTCCACAAGTACACCCTCAAGAGCGACCGTGCTCGCACAGGACGTCTTGCACTGTCACTCAAGGAATTAAGTTCAATATCCGTAGGCGACTATATTGTGCATATAGACCATGGTGTGGGTCGCTTTGCAGGTATGGTACGTACAAAGGTTAGCGGCAACGTACAGGAGATGGTGAAACTCATCTATAAAAACGATGATATAATTTTCGTTTCCATTCATTCACTCCACAAACTCTCCAAGTACCGGGGCAAAGAGGGCGTGCCGCCAAAAATAAATCAACTCGGCACCGGAGCGTGGAACAGAATGAAGGAACGCACCAAGACTCGCCTAAAAGATATTGCCCGAGACTTGATAAAACTCTATGCAGCAAGAAAAGAAGAACAGGGATTCAGTTTCTCTCCGGACTCTTACCTCCAACACGAGCTGGAAGCTTCTTTTATCTACGAAGATACTCCGGACCAGGTGACAGCCACTCAAGCTGTGAAAGCAGATATGGAAAGTAGCCGACCTATGGACAGACTTATCTGCGGTGATGTGGGATTCGGAAAAACGGAAATTGCAATCCGTGCAGCATTCAAAGCGGCTGTTGACGGCAAACAAACAGCCGTACTCGTACCAACAACAGTGCTCGCATACCAGCATTTCAACACTTTCAAAAGCAGACTTGCGGATTTCCCCGTACGTGTGGATTACCTTTCCCGTGCAAGGACTGCCAAGCAAGTAAACGAGATACTCAAATCTCTGGAAGAAGGCAAGATAGACATAATTATCGGCACACATAAACTTGTGGGCAAAAACGTAAAATTCAAGGATTTGGGATTGCTTATCATAGATGAGGAACAGAAATTCGGCGTAGCGGTTAAGGAAAAACTGAAGCAGATGAAAGTGAATGTGGATACCCTCACAATGAGTGCCACGCCTATTCCTCGCACACTGCAATTCTCGCTAATGGGTGCTCGCGACCTCTCCTCTATTATGACACCTCCGCCAAACAGGTACCCGATAGTGACCTCCGTATGCACGCTCACAGACGAGATTTTGGCGGAAGCCGTAAACTTTGAGCTTTCTCGAAACGGACAAGTTTTCATAATAAACCACAGAATAGAAGGACTCTACGACCTCCAAAGCATGCTCAGCAGAGTTGTGCCCGATGCACGCACCGTTGTGGCTCACGGGCAGATGCCTCCTGCAAGCCTGGAGCAGATAATTATCGACTTTGCAAACCACGACTACGATGTACTGATAGCCACCACTATCATTGAGAGCGGCATAGATATGCCAAACGTGAACACTATGCTGGTCAATAATGCACAAAACTTCGGACTCAGCGAGTTGCACCAGTTGCGTGGCAGAGTTGGACGCAGTTCACGCAAAGCATTCTGCTATCTTTTTGTGCCACCGCACGTTCCTCTGAATCCAGTGGCACGTCGCAGACTTCAGGCAATAGAAAGTTTCAGTGAACTTGGCAGTGGCATACACATAGCCATGCAGGACCTTGATATCCGCGGTGCCGGAAACCTCCTTGGTGCTGAGCAGAGCGGATTTATAGCGGATTTGGGCTATGAGACATACCAGAAAATCCTCAAGGAAGCCGTTTTGGAAATCCGGAATGAAGAATTTCCCGATGTTCTTGACGGAAAAGAGGAAGAAGAAAAAGAATACGTTTCAGACTGCACCATTGAGAGCGATATGGAGCTGCTGTTCCCGGCAGACTATGTTCCCACAGACAGCGAACGCATTGCACTCTACCAAGAACTGGACAATATTGAGCGAGAATTGGACTTGCAAGCATTTAAGGCAAAACTCTTGGACAGATTTGGAAAAATACCTCACGAAGCGGCGGAATTGCTCCGCATACCAAGACTTAGACGCCTTGCACGCCAACTGGGTATTGAAAAGGTGAACCTTAAAACGGGAAAAATGTTTATCTATTTCGTGGGCGAAGAAAACAAGGCATACTACCAGTCGCCTATGTTTGGCAAACTACTTCACTATCTGCAAAACAATTCCCGACGCGTCAAAATTCGTGACATCGCCGGGAAAAGAAGTTTTGTGATAGATAATGTGCCTACGGTTGAGGAAGCTGTCAATATCTTTAATCAGGTGCTCGAGTTGTCTTCGCTCTGATTATGCCTCAACTTTCACGAAGTCTGAAGCCGGGTGTTTGCACCACGGGCAAATGAAATCGTCCGGAATTTCCTCCCCTTCGTATTCATAGCCGCAAATAGAGCAACGCCATACGGTTTTCTTCACCGGCTGAGGTTTGGGTTTAATGTTTGTCTGATAGAAATTGTAAGTAGCGGAAGCATCGTCTGTTATTGTTTCAGCCTCAGTGACATCAATAATGAACAGTGTGTGAGTGCCGAGGTCTATCATTTGGCAAACTTTACCGGAAATATAAGCATTCGTGCCTTTAGTAACCGCTAAAGTGCCGTTTGCAAGACGTTTACACTCCTTGAAATCCGCAAACTTATCCACATTGCGTCCGCTTTGGAAGCCAAAGTGCTTGAAGAGTTCAAAATCAGCCTTTTCGCTTATTATGGAAACTGTCACGAAGCCGGATTTTTGGAGAAGTTCATTTGTGTAATTAGCCTTGTTGATAGCCACGGATATGCGGTTTGGTTCAGTGGTGACTTGGATACATGTATTTGTGATGCAACCGTTGTCTTTGCCTTCAAATTCAGTAGTGACCACAAATAGTCCGTACTGAATGTTAAACATAGGATTTTTTGCCATAGAATTAGTGTTTTTTAGTGATTGTACATAGTGTTGCAAAATTAGCAAAAGTTTTTTTAATGGAAACTTTCGGTGGACTAAATTTTTGTCAAAGCAAGGCTGAGGCTTAAAATTCTCTGATTTTTCACAAAAATTATGCAAAAAATGCAAGAAGAAGTTTAGCAAATAAATGTTAAGAAAGAGGTTTTAATAAATAAAGTGTAACATTTTTCATATCTTCTTTGTAGTTTTATTAAAAAGTATTACCTTTGCAGTAGATTTAAGCAACAATATACAATATTTACCTTTTAAGCATATTTTTATACATAAAAAACATAAAAAATACATTTTCATACACACCTCACATTTCATGTTCAGCGAAGATTCGCATAAAGAAATAAATAATTCACATATATAAATAATTAAAATTTTCGTTTCCAATGAAAAAGATTTTTACTACACTTTTCGTATTTCTCGCTTGCATATCAGCATTTGCGACAAATGTCCAGCTTGATATCGACGATGCAAGCAGAGTAAAAGTTCAAGTTTATTACAACGACTACACAGTAGTTAACGGTATTAACAACATTGATGTTCCGCAGTACGGAAATATCTCCGTCAATGCAACAGATGACGCATACCTCGTATCTGTCACCAAGACACTTGGCGAAACGACTTCTGATATATACATCAACGGTTCAAGTTCTTGCAACATCTACGTTTATGATTCAGATGAAGGTGCCGTGTATAAAGTCACTACTGTTTCAAAGGCAGATGCAGCAGACTCAAGCATGCAAATTTACGTAGATAATCCTGCAAAAGTACAAGCATACATTTCAGAAACATACGCTTATCCTACTTTTGTGGCAGGCTGGCAGGAACTCAAATTTGCTTCCGCTATTGAAAAAAATCTCCAGATTAAACACCAGGATTACGGTTCATACCTCTATCAGGTAAAAGTAAATGACGAAGTGGTTGCAGACCAAAACGGCTACTACTACATTACAATGGCAGATGGCATGAAACTTGAAATCTTTGCCGACTTCCCTGATAAAAAAGTACCTGTAAAAGTAAATATTCCGGAAGGTCTTGAAAACATTATATCTTCATTCAAAGTTAACGATGTAGAAACTACAGGCTACCTTGAAGATGGTTTCCAAGTTCAACTCGGTTCTAAACTTTACATCACTCTAAACACATCAGATTACGCTCTTGAATCATTCAATGTAAATGGTTCTCCTTACAACTATTACAGCTATTACCAAACAGTTATCACAGACGAAACCACTATTGACATTGCTGCACATGCATACACAATGATCAATACTACTATCAATGTGACAGACCCGAGCCATATTATAGTATATAAAGGCGACTACTATGGTAACGACATCATCACACTTACAGGTACATCAAACGAAATCCAAATAAGCGAAAAAGTAGGCAAAATCACTATCTGCAAAGCTAACGGCTGCATTATCGACGAATTGTTGATTGGAGAAGAAGTGGCTACACCGGACTATAACGGATACTACAATATCAACGTTAAAGAAGGAATGGTAATCAACGTAACTTCACACGCAAAAGAACGTAACGAGTTATTTGTAGTATATGTTGATAACGCAGACCTTGCACCTTACGGAAACAACATAGAGTTCTCTGATGCAGACCGCACTAAATATACCCTCAAATCAGGCTACAATAATATTAAGTTTGATGCTGCATCAGACCTTCCTGTCAAGGTAGCATTCTGGGGAGCAAACACATGCTACGCATATTTGGACGGTGAAACTTGGGCACCTGTATATACCGGTGGCACATCATTTGAAGCAAGCAACATAGGAAACGGCAGTGTAGGCAAATTCTACTTTGCAGGCGAACCGACTTCATGCAATGTTACATTCACCGTAAACGGAGAATCTAAAAATGTGGAATGTATCCGCGACATCTGCGTTCCAACAGAATTTAGCGACATCACAGTTCTTGCAGGAACACAATTTTCATTCTGTATTTGCACAGAAGACACCCTTATCAAAGTTAGTGCAAACGGTGAAGTAGTTGCAGAAAACACAGATTCAGCATCATTCACTGTAAATGCAGATACAAACTTCGTAATCGATGTTACTTCCGGCATTGCGTCTATCAATGCAGACAACAATGGTGAAAAAGTGGTTTACAACCTCCAGGGTATCCGCATGAACAACGACTACAATACTCTTCCTGCCGGTCTTTACATCGTAAACGGACAGAAAGTACTCAAGAAATAATTTACCAAACTAAATATTTCATATAAAAAATCATCCATGAGATTCACATTTTTGGCAGTTCTGGTTGCCGCATCTATTGCGACAACCTCTGCTCAAAGCAGTCTTGATTTGGTGAGCAAAGCACAGCTTCACCAGATAAGGCTTGAGCAAAAACAAACGTTGGAACTAAACAAAAAAGTGAATAAGTCCCTTAAACGTGAGAGTGGCAATGCCACTACTCACGTTTTGGGTATTATTCGCCTTGCCAACGGAACAGACAGTAAGTCACTTGAAAACGAAGGCGTAAGCGTACTCGGTTGCCGTCACGGCTTTGCATTTGTGGCAATGCCCGTTGACGACGTGGAACGCATAGCAAGCCTCAAGTGCGTCAATCGTTTTCAGATAGCACGAGAAGTAAACGTGAACAATAATCTTGCTCGCGAGGCTTCCGGAGTAAACAAAATTCATGCCGGTGAAGATTTGGAACAGGCATACACGGGCAAAGGAATAATCGCAGGTATCGTGGACGTGGGTATGGACCCGAACCATATCAATTTCCGCAATGAAGACGGCACATCTCGCGTAAAATTCCTTGCTTCCAGCAGTATCAGTTCTTCCACCAGCAATCCTATCACCACACGTTTCTTCAACGATACAAACATCAAGAACTTCAAAACCGATGATGCCACCACATACCATGGTGCACACACACTTGGTACAATGGCAGGCGGCTATAAAGGACTTGTCACATACGCCGTTGGAAATAATGATGCAGATAAAACGGCAAGCACTATTGAAGGAGCAAACCCATACTATGGTATCGCATACAATTCCGATATCGCTATTGCCACAGGCCCTCTTTACGATGCCGTGATAGCATACGGAGTGGATTACATATTGCAGTACGCTTCCGAGACAGGCAAACGTGCCGTGATAAACCTCTCTATTGGCAGCAATATGGGGCCTCACGACGGCAAAAGCCTTATAAATCAGTTCCTTGATATGTGTGCCGTGCAAGACAATGCACTGATATGTATGTCTGCAGGTAATGAGGGCGACATGAAAATCGCTCTGAACAAGACACTCACAGCAACAGACAACACCTGCAAAACGTTTATCGTAGGTGGTGAACAACAGCTTAAAGACGGCAGTACTGTATTTGCACGTTCGGGACAGACTGCAATTTACAGCGACACATCAAAGCCTTTCACACTCTCTATGGTGGTTTACAACAAGAAACGCGGACGTAATGCCCGCATTTTCCAGATGGCAGACCCGACAGTTGAAAGCAATAACGGTTTAGGCAAGTATTGGGTAACCTCTGACGACTACAAACAAAACTCTTCAGATATTATTGATGATCAGCTTGGCAACTACTTCAACGGCTATGTAGGTTGCGGTTGGAGCTACAACGAGGATAACGGCAGATTTTACTGTCTTGTGGATTATTACTTGATAAATACAAGCAGCAACTCTGATGACAACTACACTTTCGGCTTTATTGCCACAGGTGAAGAAGGTCAGAGATTAGATGTATTCTGCGACGGATATTACTCCACTCTCGGCAACCAGGGTATAGCAGGCTGGGACGATGCTTCTACAAACGGCACTATCTCCGATATGTGCACAGGCCACAACATTCTTGCTGTAGGCTCTTACAATACACGCAACGATTTTCCGGCTTTAGACGGACTTTGCTACCACTCCACGGAAGAATTTACACCCGGCAAAATCTCCGGATTTACATCATACGGCACACTCATTGACGGCAGAAATATGCCGGACGTTTGTGCTCCGGGTGCAATAATTATTTCTTCCACAAACAGTTACTACGTAGATGCTGTGGCAGAAGCATACGGTGAAGCAACACGCAATCAGAATCAGGCAAAAGTATCCGAAGCAGACCGTGACAACTACTGGTACTGGGCAATAGGAACATCTATGGCATCACCATACGTTGCCGGTTCTCTCGCACTATGGGTGGAAGCAGACCCGAACATCACTATTGATGACGTGAAAGACATCATCAAAGCCACAGCCATTCGCGATGAAGACGTTCTCACCGTAGATGACCCGGTACGTGCCGGTGCAGGCAAATTTGACGCATACGCAGGACTGAAAGAAGTTGTCCGCCGTGCAGGTGTGGGGACAATCAATGCCGATGCAGACAGCCGCCTTATGGTGAAAGCCCTTGGCAGCAAACAGTACGAACTTTTTGTCAATGGTGCGGACTGCCTGAACGTGGCACTCTATGACATTTCCGGCAAAACAGTTTTCACAGATGCTCTCAATGGTGACGAAGCAGTGATAGACCTCTCTTCCGTTGCTCCGGGCATATATGTAATGAAAGTAAACAGCCGTTACACTCAGAAAATCATAATCAAATAAACATAAATTTGTGAATATGAACTCTTTAAGAAAATTTTTGATAGGTCTTTTCAGCCTTGCATGCTTCACTGCTGCAGCACAGGAAGAAACACCTATTATTGACATTAAAACAAACTCCTACGCTCAAAACGGAGAATCAAACGTGGTGACGGTACTTATTTCCGGTATTAAAGCAGGATATATAGACGTGGACTGCGGTTTCGGACTCCAAGAATACGAACTTCTCGCCAGAGGATTCGATGAATCTGCAGGCGAACTGACAGGAACATACGTTACATGCAACGTATCCAAAGACGGATATATCAAAATTTACGGTGATGCAACCAATATCGACATGCTCAATATCTCCGGTTGCTATGCCACGGACATTGAAATGAGTGCACTTGTAAATCTGGAAGTTTTCAACTGCGAGCACAACGAACTGAAAGCATTGGACTTGACAAACAACAAGAAAATCGTTCTTTTATACATGGACGATAACCCTTTCACTGTTTCCGCTCCAATAATTGGCGAGAAACCTAATCTGTCACTCCTTCAAATGGGAAAGACAGACAAAGTTGACCCTGACTTTAATCTCTCCAACTACCCTGCTATGGTAAGTTTTACCGCTTACGCCAATAGCGGACTCACTTCCATTGACCCTACCGGTTGCCCGGAACTCCAGCAACTCTCCATAGACGTTACTCCGGTGAGCAGCATAGACGTTACCAAAAACGAGAAACTCACTATTCTTAACGTCAGCGACACAAAAATCACATCATTAGACCTGAGCAAAAACTCAAGCCTTATGCAATTGTACTGCAGCCACTCTGCCGCAGGGTACAATCAGTACAAAATACACGAATTAGACTTGAGAAACAACCCGCTCCTGACATACGTTTATGCAAGCGACAACGCACTCACTTCAATAGAAGTGACAAACCTCCATTATCTGCAAGACCTTGTATTGAGAAACAATAATCTTACTACACTCGACGTTTCTCAAAACCCGAACTTGAACCGACTTTTCATCAGCGGAAACTACTTTGATTTCTCCACTCTTCCACTCCCCGGTGAATGGAACGAGTATGATTACAAGCAGAATCCTATTTCCGTAGCAAGAAGTCATAAAGTTGGCAACTCTATAGACCTTTCAAGTAAAATCTTGCGAGACGGAACTACCACAGTTGCTGCACTTTACAAAACCAGCGAAACCAATCCGGGCGTAGTAACGGAACTTGCTGCCGGTACTTACTACACATACGAAAACGGCAAAATCACATTCCTCAAGGAAGTTTCAGACTCCGTATATCTCGCATTCTACAATGACGCTTTCCCTAACTCCGAATTTTCACTTTATCCTCTCACCACAAATCGCTTTAAGGTGAAATCCGAAGCAAACTACGGCAAAGACGACCTTGCATTTTCTTTCACCGCTCCACTACTGAACAATGCTGAAATAAGTTTGAATATCAGTATGGACGGTGCAAGCACAGACTCACCTAAAACAGCGTATGTAGATTTTGGTGATGGCACAAAAACTCCGTTTACAATTACTACCAATGACAATATCGGCAGTTTGTGTAAAGGCATTACCGAAAGAGGACTTATTAAAGTATATGTTCCTGAAGGAGAAATAATTACAGGCATAAGCATGGAAAATTTCTATATTTCAGAAATAGACCTTACAGCTCTAAAATCACTTCGCTATCTTAGCCTCGTAAACACCGAACTTTACAGCATTGACTTGACCTGGAACCGCTGCCTGCAATCACTAACACTTACAGGCAACCACCTCAGCACACTCAATATCCGAGGTGCAAACGATGCATATCAGAAAAACGTTCTTTCTGAAATATGCCTCAGCAACAATGAAATGACGGAAGTAACCTTGAATGATATGCTCACTATCCATCACCTGGACGTGAGCAACAATAAACTTACGGAACTCTCTTTCAAAGACGGTGACAACCTTGAAACTCTCAATGTTTCCGGCAACCAACTAACCTCACTGAATATCTCTTACAGCACGGAACTTTCTTACCTCAACATTTCCAACAATCAGATTTCTTCTCTCGTAATGCCGGAGACATATAATATGGAATACTTTGATTGCTCTAACAATGCTTTCACATTCCTCAACTTGCCAAATTCGGCTAACGTGCTCCACTACAAGTATGCACCGCAAAACGATATCGCTATCGCTACAAAATGCCCGAGCGTGGACCTCTCCGAACAAAACGTGGAAGGTAAAACCACTTACGTATGGAAACAAAGCAATGGCGCTGAACTGGTGAAAGTTACAGACTACACGGAAGAAGGAGGTAAAACCATATTCCTCCAGCCTTCTTGGGGCAAGAAAGCATACTGCGAAATGGAGAATACTCTTTTCCCCGGTCTAACCCTCAAAACCACCACCACACAGGCAGCAGACAAACCGGAATACGTATTTGCCACATTCACAACTACAACTAATGCCGAAAGTAGCATTATCCTCTCCGGAACAACCTTCAACACAACAGTATATATCGACTGGAAAGGCGACGGTGTAGATTTTAAGCAGTACGTTCTCCCGATATCTTCATATTCTTACACCTTCCCGGTTAAGACATACGCCGGTGCGGAAGTAAAACTGTACTCATACAACAATCCTTCTAATCTTGACGTGTTCAGCCTCAGCAACGTTCCTATGAGCAGTTTTGACGGTTCCAAACTGTCACAAATCACTTGCTTGAACATCACAGGTGCAGGTCTTGCTGAAATCACTCTGCCTGATGAAAAGTCTAAGCTCAATGAGCTTATGCTTGACTCCAATAATCTCACAAGTGCAAACTTCAGCGAATATCCGCTATACTTGCTCAGCCTCAATAACAACAAGATAGAAACTTTTGATGCTTCTCTCTATTCAAATCTCGGCATTCTTACTATCTCAAGCAACGGTCTGAACAATATCAATCTTGACAACGCAAATATTTGGTCACTTGATGTTTCAAACAACAATTTGAAAACTATTAACTTGAGTAAACTCCCGGAACTCCAACAAGTTGCACTCTCTGAAAACAAATTGTCAACTCTGGACATTACCGCAAATCCAAACCTACGCGTACTATTTGTGGATTACAACAACTTCAAGTTCAGCACTCTGCCTCTCGGAACAGGCCTCTCACTTTACACATACGCTAATCAGGCACAAATAGAAGTGACTCCAAATGACGGCATAGTGGACCTTTCTTCAGAAGCAGTGGTGAATGGTGTTGAATCCACCTACCGTTGGTTTATCGGAATGCCTTCTTACAATGACTATGGCGAACTCGTGGGCGAAGAGCTTTACATTGACGATGAATACACGATTGAAAACGGTGTCACCACATTCCTAACGGATGTTGACTATATTATGTGTGTAATCCAAAATGCTCAGTTCCCGAACCTCGTGCTCACCACACCATTTATAGACGTTACAGCAGGTGTTGAAGACGTGATTGCAGACAATTTCAATTCTTCCGTAACCGTTTGCGGAAACACAGTGACAGTCCGCACTGCAGAAAACGCTTATGTACGCTTATACGGCACAAACGGCATCTTATACAACTCTGCTAAAGCAACAGACGGCACAGCACAGTTCAGCAACCTTTCTGCCGGGGTATATATCGTCACAGCCGGTAAGAAAGCTGCTAAAATAGTAGTAAAATAATTCACTATACAAAGTCTCGACTTGTGCATTTCCGCATAAGTCAATAAATAAAAAAAAGCCTCGGCGAGCCATACTCACCGAGGCTTTTTTTATTCTAATAATTGTTATCTTATTGCTATTTTTTTCACTATTCTGCGACTGCCGGCAGAGGCTTTTACCAGATAAATACCCGTAGAGAGTGAGCCGGAAACAGGTCTGCCCGTAAGGTCGAAAACTTGCAGTTCATCACAGTTTTCTTGCGGAATTATTTTCTTGTCAGCAGAAATTGTGAATAAGGCTGCATTGTCTTCTTCAATGGATTCAACAGCAGTGAAAGAATCGTTTCTACCCTTAAGCGTTAATATCAAGTCCTTAGCGTATGCTGAAGAAATACGAACCTTTGCCGTGTGCTCTTTTTTGCGTTCATCAGGTTTGTATGTCACTGTTACAGTATTTTTTGCAGTAAGCCAAGAAGTTTTGTCGCAAGAAACGGAGAAATTGTCTGCATCTTCACCGCTTCGAGTGAAAGTTGGAGTGCCATAGAAAGATGTTCTTGTGACAGTGAACGTAGCAGTTTGCTCACTTCCATCTGTGGAAACAAAATTCATGGCGGAAGTGGAAGCGGTAATCACAGCCTCATTTATTTTGCTGTTCAATCCTGTAGTTTCGTCAAGGCTATAGCGGAAAATATTTGCTTTTCGGTTACCTGAAGCACCTGTCACAACACCGAGAAGCATGTGTGGACGACCTTTAGAATCACGATGCACCTTCACACCCTCCGGTTCACCGTCATCAAGGTTCAGAATCGTACTTTTCATCACCGGCTTGCGATATGCCAATTCACCGGTACGCCAATTGAAAGCGTGAAGCATAATTGTAGGGATAGTTTTGCCGTTTTTCGTTGCAGCAGCTGAGTTGTTTCGTCCCACACCTTCACAGTGATATATATAATCCCCGCTGATAGTGAAACCCTGGTGGTCCCAAGTCTGGAAACCCTTATCCAGTTCGTCGATATTGCTGTTATTATCAACGTAGGTTGTGGGATTAGTAAGTTTTTTTACTGCTACCACATTAAGCGGCTCGGCATCAGACCATTTAGTAAACACTTCATCAAGGTCATATACAGCGTAATAAACATCGCCTGAAGTAGAACGTTCGCAGTAAAGGCGATTATCTCTATCCACTGTAGGATATTGGAAATTCCGTCCGAACTTATTTTTGAAATAGTTTATGGTATAAGTTTTACCACCGTAAGTAAAACTATTCTTTCGGCAGTCTGCCACAGCCCCTGCCACGAAAGGAACAAAACTGCAAGCCTGGCATTTAATGCCGTTGTAAGACGGTGTGGTGCTTTTATCAAGTGATTGACCACCTGTAATGATGTAAAGCGTGCCGTTGTACTTGCACACAGCCATATTTGAGCCGTGACCTGCGTAATCCAGGTACATTTTTTGCTGGCTTACTCCACCCGATGAATTTTTATAAACACGAGTGATAGCGAGCGGTTCGTCAGAAGCCAAATTCAGTCCGGACTGAGAATTAGGACATATTTGAGCGAAATAGATATCACCGGTAGTATCATCAATATCAAAACTTTGTGCCACGCGTGTGGAAGCGGAAATATTAAAATCTTTCATTTGTCCACCTGCAGCATTCGTGTAGTAATCCAGAGTAGTACCCTTGCTGGAAGCAAAGTCAAAAAGTTCCGTAGAACTTGCGAAATATCGTGAAGCGGAGTCCCCTTTCGGCTGCTTGATGTTACCCATACAGTATTCGGAATTGGAATAGCGATTAAAGCGAGTATCCACCACAGCCGGAGTGTTGTATGAATCGTTTCCGTAAAAAATATAGTTGTAACTTGTGCTGGAGTTAGGTTTTCCGCTTGGATTGGTTTTATTCAGGAACACGTTGTAATTCACGTTCACTCTGCAATTTTGTGGAGTAAGAACCGGATTGCTGCTGTCGCCTTGGAAGAAACGAATGGGGCAATACATGGAAGACTGACCGTTGCAAGTATCAAAGACGTTGCTTTGGATATTTACAGTAGTGGAATTTGAATACGCAAGGTATTCCAGGAAAACGCAAAATTCACCTGTTGTGTTACCGATAGTGCGGTCAAAAGAACCGACATTTTTGAAATTGTTGAATCTGATATTGACAGTGTTTTGTGCATTTGCAACACAAATACTCGTGCCACCATCCGTAAAAGTATTGTCGTTGATATTCAGCGAACCATATGAACCGGAAACAACCACAAAATTTGCAGTTGCACTTGCACTGCCTTCAAAAGTGTTGTGGCGGATACCGATATTGTTGTAACGGCGATGCACATTAGCATTTTTGGCTGCATCTCCAATGTAGCCTACGCCTAATCTCACAACAGCGGAAAAACGGTCATTGGCAATCGTGGAGCCATAAACCTTGTTGTAAGCAAAGTTAAAACCGTCAAGTGGAGCAGAAGCTGTTGCAGTGGTATTTGTTACGCAACCCGCACCTGTAAAGGCAAAACCATTTATCAAAATACCACCTGCATTCACTGTGATAGTACCTCTAATTACACTCTCACTGATGCGAGTGGACGTGCGGTCTTCACGGTTAGCATTAGCACCTAAAAGCGAGATTTTAGGTGTAGCGATAGTAACATTGCCGTCATAATATCCGGCTTCAAAAAAGAATTTATCACCCTCACTCGCAACGTTTGGAATCTGTTGCAGCGATGACAAAATATTCTCGCCACCGGTAAAAGTTCTACCGACATATTGCACGGTTTCACCATTAGCAACCGTCCTGTGTGTAACCAAATAGTCTTTCGCTGCAGAAGTAAATGCAAACAGCACAAGAACTGCAGCACAGCAAATTTTTTTCATAAAGCAAATAATGTAAGGATTAATTAGTATTTATGGGGCAAATATACTAATTTTTTATTAAGAACACATAATAAATGTGAAATTTTAGTATTTTTAGCATAGAACTATCATAATTGATATAGCATATTGCTATTTAGGCTTACTTGATTATCAGAGAACAATTCTTTTTATTTTCCCTGTGGGAGTATATGCAAAATTCTCTGCAATGCGTATTTCCTTTGGCATTTCAAATTTTGTGAGAAGGTGGCGGAAAGAGTCCAAATCCACGGGGACTGTGGAATAAAGCA
>SAMEA3663271__coassemble_247_pt1 | contig 22562 bp, 18 predicted proteins | sample SAMEA3663271__metabat2_low_PE_018 | metagenome-assembled genome bin SAMEA3663271 (sample SAMEA3663271) | pig gut metagenome | biome: pig gut; feature: pig-associated habitat; material: faeces | place: China | collected 2013
TGCAGAGTCCAACAGCAAATGCAAAATTAGTAAAAGTTCTTGAAGAAACAATTTTTAGGGGTGTCAAAGTTTAATTTTTCACGGGGACGAGCATTTAATTTCTTTTGGATTTGCATAATTCTGTGATTGGAGAAGTTATCGAAGTTGGATTTTTGGGGGATGTATTTTCTGATAAGCTTGTTTGCATTCTCAATGGCACCTTTCTGCCAAGAGCAGTATGAATCGGCAAAATAGACAATAACCTTGTCACGCCCTTTGATGCTGAGTAGGCGTGTTATCTCAAGGTGTGCAGCGAACTCACAGCCGTTGTCGGTAGTGATTGTGCGAACACTCTCGCGATAAGGGAACAGCATCCGAGCCACGGTTTTAGCAGTTGGCATAGCCTTTCTGCCTTCTTTGAGTTTCTCCATGAGAATAAAGTTGGTAGAGCGCTCGGTAAGCGTTACAATGGCGTGCCCAAAGGAGTCGACTATAGTGTCCATCTCCCAATCACCGAACCGATTGCCGTCAGCCTCCTTGGGACGTTCATGGATACTTGTGCGGTTGGCAATATTTGTTGCCTTTGTGGGGCGTAAAGCCTTGATTCTCTTGGTATATTTGAGTTGATGCGGCATATGAGGTGCAAGCTTGCCTGAGACATCGGCATGCACGTGATTGTAGATGGTCTGCTTGACAATGTGAGTACCCTCTTTGCGCAGCACTCCGGCTATTTGGGCAGGCGACCAGTCTTCGTCTATTATCCACCGGTCTATCCGCCACCACAGCTCGGGCGGCTTTCTGTGGTTGCCGGGCAGCTTGTGCTTGCGTGCTTCTGATTTCTTCCGGGCTTGTAGCCAGACGTACTCGCCATGAGAGGTTGAATTGCGCTCAATCTCACGGCAAACTGTTGACGGATGGACGCCGATCTCTCGTGCGATGCGACTTTTTCTCCATCCTCTTTTTAATCCAAGGTAAATTTCGTACCTTTGCTCCGAGGTTAAATGATTTGACATTGCAATACAAAATTAATTAATCTCAGGGAGACTTCGGTCTCCTTTTTTGTTTATTAATTCTTCTGTATTGCTGTTGGACGCTCTCAGGGATTTTGCACCCCCGCCGCTTGGCATCCCCCGCAGTGTTTTTCATTATATTAGCATGAAAAACGTTGCGTTTCTATTTGGATTCTTCACTTTCTGTGATATAGAAATGCAGTGACGGCAAGGGCGGTGGTGATGATTGTGATGAGGAAGGCTGTGTGGAAAACGGGTTTTGCGGCTTGTTTTTCTTGCTGTAAAGAGGTGGTTGATGAGGAAGTCTCTGTTGCTGAAATCTTTTGCAGTGAGGAGGCAGTTGCGATTTTCTGTGATTTGGATTGTAAAGCGGGCTTATGTGCGGTGATTTTCACGGGACATGAGTCTATGCGGCACTCTAAGGTGATAGAATCTGCAGTGAGGAGCGATTCTGTGATAAGACTGTCTCGGACTTGAATGATAGCAGACAGCCCTGTTTGCTTTTCAGAGGCAAAATCTTCCTTTAAGGCAGATTTTTTGCTGCCGCAAGCAGTGAAAAAGAGAGAAAAAAAGAGGAATAAAGTGAGGAGGGCATATTCCTTTGTGGCATTAAAGCAGGGGCAGGCTTTTGTAGCAAAATCGCGGTGTGAGTGGATTGCGGCTTTCGGATATTTGGCTTTGAGAACTTTGAGCAGGCGGAGTAAAGCGGATTTTTGAGCATCTGTGCGAGTATCTGCGGGCGTTTTTCCGTCTGCAGCCAAACCACCTACGTATGCAACGCCGATAGAGTTTGTGTTGTGTCCTTTGCAGTGAGCACCGATATCCTCCTCGTTTCTGCCGGAGTGGATTTTTCCGTCCGTAGTTATCACATAGTGGTATCCTATGTCTTTCCAGCCGTTTTTTTGAATGTGACAGTGGCGAATATCTTCAATAGTAATTTTTTTGCCTTTCGGTGTTGCTGTGCAGTGGATTATTATTTCAGTTATTTTTCTCATTATTCATTTGGCTTTTAAGTAGTTCTGAAATTAGTTTTGCGATATCATCTTTATTTTTGATAATTACGTTGAAAGTGGATTCGGCTTCACGGATTTCCTCCTTGTCGTGAGTTGTTTCCATTACGGATTTCCATTCGCAGAAGATGTTGAAAGCCGCCATAATCATAGTGAAAGCCGGGCATGGCATAATTACTGTACCGATAAGGTCTATACACGTCAGGCAGAGCATAGGGAGGAAATATTTAGCGGCTTTTGTGCAAGTCATCTTGTAACCACGTGAGCGGGTGGCGATTTTCGCTTTTTTGGCACGACGGATTCCTGTGATAAAATCCACAATCATCGCCACGGTTACCGCTCCATACGTTATGATAATCCAGCGGGCATAATTTTGCAATTCCGTAGTTGAGAAACCGGTGTCTTCAATGTTCATAGAGAGTAAGAAGTTACGTTAGTCGCATTTTTGAGGCATATCCCGGTGATATAATCGCGGAGTTTTTTCATCATTTCCTCTGCTTTTATGCCATATTCTCGTGCAAGTTCCAGGTCTTCGTTTACGTACACGAGGTGGAGGGTGTAGTATGCGATAGCGGTTTCTGTGATGTTAATGATAGTGGGAACGTTGCAGGAATCCGCATTGATATCCATAGATACGGATAAAATTTCGTCGTCATCGTCAATGGAAGTGGAAGAGGTGATAACACGAGGCAGTACGCCCACGATAACGAAGCGGAACGAATCACGGATAAGGAGATGGAGTGAAGCACGGCGGTCCGGAGTGAGAAGAGCAGGTTTGGTTTCCTTGTTTTTACACATAAAGCAGTGTAATGCCGAAGTGGCATACACTTGCTTTAATGTTTCTGATACAGAGATGTTTAGGTTAAGCATAAAGGTTTAGGTTATTAGGTTGTGTTTTTAGATGTGTTATGTGTCGTGGTGATATTACCACTTTGTTATTGCAAAATTACCATACGCCCTGTGCAATATTTTTGCTCGTTCGTGCTAATAAGAGTAAAAAAGAAAGAGACAGTGAAGCACATTCCGTATTAAAAGAATCGTAAAAACGGGTAATATTGCCCTAAATTCCTAAAGTGATAAATAGTATGGGCACAAAAAAGGAGGAGCAAAAACTCCTCCGGGAATATAAAAAATATTTAGTTAAGTCATGAAAGGATAGTGGAATTACCTGGTGTGGTAATAGAAGTCCAAGATGCGGCAACGGAGAATGTACTCATAGTGTGACTGGAGACGTTCTACGGTGGATTTGAGGTAAGTGGTTTTAGCCTGTTCAAATTCCGTCGGAGTTGAGCGTCCGAGTTCATATTTTTCTTTCATGGCTTCAAATGCCTTTTTTGAAGCGTCTTCAGCAGTAAGCCCGGTGTCGTATTTTTTGCGAGCGGCCACGGCACGATAGTATGCCTGCTGAATTTCTTTTTGGAGCCGAATTTCAGTATCTTGGAGTTGAAGGCGAGCGTTGAATGCTTGCACTTTTGCACGGCGAACGGAGTTGCGAGTGGAGAAAGCGTCAAAGATAGGTATTTGTAGGGTGAAACCAATCATAGTAGAGTAGTTGTCACGCATCTGCTGTGAGAAACTTTTGTTTTCCAGTCCGCTCATGTTCACGTAACTGCTACCAACACCGAGGTTGAAAGAGAGTTTGGGAATATAGCCTGTTTTAGCAGTTTCCACTTGTGCGTCTGCCGCAGCAATAGTGTTTTTAGCGGCAAGAATGCCGTAATTATTGTTTTGAGCGTATGCATAAACGTCTTCTGCAGAAGGGATTATAGGAGAAGATTCGTCAAGAGGCAGAATGTCGAAATCATCAATTCCGGGGAGTTGCAGGAGTTGTGCGAGGTCCAGAAGAGCAAGTGTGGCATCGTTTTCGTTTGTAGTCACGGCGAGTTCGTCTTGAGCGAGTTGTGAACGAGCCTGAATGAGGTCAATTTCAGCCACTTTGCCGGAGTTTACGAGTGCTTCTTGTCGAGACACCTCAAATTTGGAGAGTTCTACTTGTTCTTGAGCCGTTTTCACGAGTTCTTTGTAGTAAAGAGCCTGGAGATACTGTGATATAACGTTCAGTGTCACGTTGTCTTTTGCGGATTCCAGAGCGAGCACTTGTGAGCGGAGGTTTATTTTGGCGTATTTGAGTTGGCGAACGTCAGACAGTCCTTGGAATAGAGGGATATTAAGGTTTGCTCCCCAAGAGAAACTGGAAGTGTTGCGGTTTTCGTAAATATTTTCGTTTGTGAGACCGCGTCCGAAGTTGAAATTCTGTGAAGCGTTGGCACTCAAAGTGGGGAGGAAAGCATCTTTAGCTTCCGTTACGGAGATTTCTGCAAGGTCTTTTTGAACTTCCGCATTTTTCACTGTGATGCTGTGAGAGATAGCGTAGTTTATACAGCTGTCCAGGCTCCATTTTGTTTGTGCGGAGGCAACACCGGCAGTGAGAAGAATTATGAATGACGCAATGATTTTTTTCATATCAGTGGTAGGAAAAAAGAGTGTGTTACATTTGTTTTATTTCAGAGCCGCGGATAAGAGCTGTGGAATCCACGTCGTTGCTTGTGAGCTGAATGTTTATACCGTCGCTGATTCCTGTTTTAATGGCTTTACGTTCAAATTTTTGTGGTTTAGCGGCGGTGTCTGTGAGGCAATACACGAAAGTGCTGTCTCCAACAAATTCTATCACACGTTCCGGAATGGTAAGCACGTCTGCTGCACGGGATAGGATAACGGTGGCATTTGCACTGTAGCCTGCACGGAGGTGGAGATTTTCGTCAAGCGTGAGTGCTGCTTTCACTTCAAAGGTGTTGATACCATTGTCTTCCGCAGCGATAGGCGAGATTTTTTCAATGATAGCGTCGAGGTTTGAATCCGTGATTGCACCGATTGAAATTCTCATAGGCATACCTTCCGAGAGGAGGTCAACTTCCGTTTCGTCTATTTTACCTTTGAAGATAAGGTCCTTCATATCAGCGATTTTTGCGATAGTAGTACCGTCGTTCATAGTGTTTGCTTGGATAACGGAGCTACCGACTTTAACGGGTACTTCCAGCACGAGACCTGTGATAGTGGCACGGACGAGAGTGTTACTGCCTTGAGCATCTTCTTTTGAGACGCCGTCTTTAATGATGGAAAGTGCATCTTCAGCGGCTTTGAGTTCTTCTTGGGCTTTGTTGTAAACGTTGAAGTCCTGTTCGTATTTTTCACGAGATTCAAACCCTTTGTCGTAGAGCATCTTGGTGCGTTCGTATTCAAGTTTCTTTTCTTCAAGGTCCAGGTTAGCCACGCGGACGCGGTTTCGAGCGGAAGACAGTTGTGATTCGTCAGGTATAATTTTGATTTTAGCGATAATGTCGCCTTCTTTCACTTCATCGCCTGGTTCTACGTTTATTTCCGCAATGATACCTGAAACTTGCGGCTTGATTTCAATCTCATCACGAGGTTCTATTTTGCCGGTAAGCACAGTTGTGCGTTCAATAGTGCTGCGAGTAGGGCTGATGAGTTCGTATTGTGCGTCTTTTGCCTGAGAATTTGCAAAGAGATAGACAAAAGTGCCGATAAAAATTGCTATTACTACAATCCAAATCAGAATTTTGAAAAATTTTTTCATGACTTTATTATTTGTTTTTTAATTTAATTTCTTACTTTTTTTATTTATCGTTCATTGCTTCTATAGGCTTGATTTTCATTGCTTTAGTGGCAGGAATAAGTCCTGCGAGTGTGCCGAGTATCATAAATGTAATCATGATTCCTATGGCTTGGCTGAAGAAAAGCTGGAAGTGAGGTACGGAAACCTCGGTTGTTGTGATGATTTGTGCGATGTAAAGGACGAGTGTTGCGAAGCATATACCTGCAATGCCTGCCACAAATGTGAGCACTACTCCTTCCGAGAGTATTTGCACGATAATGTCGCGAGGTTTTGCACCAATGGCACGGCGGATACCTATTTCCTGCGTGCGTTCTTTCACGATAACCCACATGATGTTTCCCACACCGATGATTCCGGCAAGCAGGCTGCCTATACCCACAAACATGGCGAGGAGCATAATTCCCATAAACAATCCGTCAACCATCTTGAATTGCTCGGAGATGTCCCAGAAATTTATGGCATTATGGTCGTCAGGGTGTATAGGGTGGTTGCGGCGGATTATTCGTTCTATACGAGGCTGGAGTGAGGAAGGGCTTACACCGTCTTTCACCAGGAGCATAAGTCCTCCGATATCGTCACCGAGAGAGAAAGAGCGTCGGAGAGTGTTTGACGGCACAAGCACCATTTCATCTATTTTGCCGTTTATTTGGATGTCGTTTGTCTGTCCTGCCACACCCACAACATAGTAATAAATACCGGAAAGACTAACGTATTTGCCTATAGGTGATTCGTTTACAAATAGTTGGTCCGCTACTTTTTTACCCAGCACGCAGATTTTACGCTCTGTTTTTTCGTCGGAAACGTTTATAAAGCGACCTTCGTATATCACCGGGAGCATAATTTTAGGGTAGCCGGCATCAACACCCGTGGCTTGGCAGGAAGTGGAAAATTTTCCGTTTGAAGCCACCACGTTTACGGAATAGACGGAGGTGAGTGCCGTTATTTCCGGCACGGAGAGGAGGATGCCATCTACGTCTGCTTGCTGCAGATTATATGAAGTGCCTTTGTTGTAGCCTTTGTATGAAATTGAAGTACGACCGGGAAAAATGAGAGCAGTGTTGCTGGCAAAGCCTTCAAAGTTACGGCTGAGAATATCTTGTAGTCCTCGAGCACCTCCCATAAGCATAGCGAGCATGGCTGTACCCCAGAAAATCCCGAAAGCGGTGAGGAAAGTACGCGTTTTGTTTCTTGCAAGCGTGCTGCCTATTTCTTTCCAGTTATCTATGTCAAAAAGTGATGTTCTCATATTTATTATTCATCTCTAAGTGCTTCCACGGGTTTTATTTTGAGTGCTCTGAGTGCAGGGAAAAGTCCTGCGAGCGAGCCGGCGAAAATAAGCACGAGTGTAACATAAATTGCAATTTTGATGTCGATGGTGGGGTTGCCAATGCCTTCAAGGTGGAGTGCGGCAATTCCTTCCAGGACAATAATACCGAAGAATATGCCAAAGTAACCGAAAAGAGTGGTGATGGCGATACTTTCCGTGAGAATCTGAGTAAGGATATGCCTTGGCTTTGCACCAATGGCACGGCGGATACCTATTTCATGTGTTCTTTCCTTGACGGATACGAACATAATGTTGCTCACGCCCACAATACCGGAAAGCATTGTCAAAATACCAATTAGCCAAATCACAATCTGCAGAATGTCTAAACCTTGCTGAGCGTTGAGGTACTGAGTAAATCGGTTCCATATCCAGAGCGAGGATTTGTCTGTAGGGTCAAAGGAGTGAACGGCACCGAGGGTATTGAATATTTCATCTTCCATCATTTTGCCGTCTTCAATGGTTTTGAGGTTCTTGACGGAGACGGTGAGGTTATCCACATTGTCGCTGCCCCCTGCAAGCATCTTGGCAGTGGTGAAGGGGATATATGTGTCTTCACCCCATTCAGGGTCGTAAACGCCGATTACAGTGAAAGAAATATTATTCATTGTCACCTTTTGTCCCACCACTTTTGTGGTGTCCTCAAAGAGGATATTAGCGTTTTTGCGAGTGAGTACCATCACCTTACGCTGATTTTGCATGTCGGCATCGTTGATAAATCTGCCCGCTTGCATTTCGTTTCCGGAAATTTCAATATACTTTGGGAAAACACCCATATAATGCGATGAGATATAGTCGTGTGGAGTGGAGATGATTGAGGAACTTCCTTGAATCCAAGCGGTTACGTCTTCCACATGGTTTTTATTTTCGGATTCCAGAATGTCGGTGTCTTTGTCTTTGAGTTGAATGCGACGTCCTTCCTTGTATCCTGCGAAAGCTTTAGACGTTCTGCCGTTATACACATTCACCACGTTTGTTCCCTTGTTACCGCGAGAGTTTTGGAAATTTTTCTGCACACCATAAGCCATACCCAGGAGAATGATGAGCATAAAGATACCCCATGCCACGGCAAAGCCCGTGAGGAAAGTACGCAGTTTGTTGTTACGCAGTGTTTGATATATTTCTCTGAAAAGGTCCAACATGGCTTATTCTTTAATGATACCGTCGCTGATGCGGATAATGCGGTTTGTCTGTTCTCCCACACCGGGGTCGTGAGTGACAATAACGATAGTCATACCGTTTTCTTCGTTCAGCCTTTTGAAAATTTCCATTACGTCGTGGCTTGTTTTGCTGTCAAGTGCACCCGTAGGCTCATCGGCGAGGATAATAGATGGATTAGTGATAAGAGAGCGAGCAATAGCCACGCGTTGTTTTTGTCCTCCGGAGAGTTCACTTGGCAAGTGATGAGCACGGTCCGCAAGTCCCATGCGTTCCAGTTGCTCCATAGCGAGTTTGTTACGTTTGCTTCTGGAAACTCCCTGATAGAACAGCGGGAGAGCCACATTTTCCAGAGCGTCTTTGTAGTTTATGAGGTTAAAAGACTGGAAAACAAAACCTATCATTTTGTTGCGGAGCTCTGCAGCACGGTTTTCGCTGAGGTTTTTGATGAGTTTGCCGTCGAGGTAGTATTCGCCCGTGTCGTAGTTGTCCAGGATTCCGAGAATATTGAGGAGAGTGGATTTTCCGGAGCCTGAAGCACCCATAATAGAGACGAGTTCGCCTTTTTCAATGTGGAGGTTAATGCCCTTTAGCACATGGAGAGGCACTGCACCGGGATAAGTTTTGTTTATGTCTGTAAGTTTAATCATTTTGCAGAAAAGTTTGTTTTTTATCGTTGCAAAAGTATTTATCTATTTTGAGTAAAATCTCACAAGGTGTTATTTTTTCGCCTTTTTGAGTTATTTTCTCTTATTAGACGTATAGTAATGTAAAATAGTTACATTAAAGGCTGTTTTTTTATTATGAATCAGGATCTAATACGAGGCATTATGGAACAGGCTCTTACAGTAAAACCCATTTGGGCTGCATTTTATGTGATAAAATTTGAATAATCTGTATAAAATGTACAGAAAATGTTGCGTGAATTAATATTCTTTCTTAAATTTGCGTCATATTTAAAGCATTAATTATTATTTATAATTATGGTTCAAAAATTATTTGTAAAGAATTTTTATTCCATTAGGGAGAAAGTCGAGGTTTCTTTTGAAGCTTCTAAGGAGAAACAGTTCAATGAAGATTGGATTGTTAAGATTGGAAATACTCGTCTATTAAAGGCATTGATTTTCTATGGCTCTAATGGAAGTGGAAAAACAAACATTCTTTATGCTTTTCATGTATTAAGGTTTATAATTCTTTCTATACCAAAGGAAATTGATACTCAATTTAATATTATGCCTTTTGCATTAGACCCTAATTATGAAACAGAACCTACCTCTTTTGAATTGTATTTTTTTATAAATGAAGTTAGATACAAGTATTATATAGAGTTAAATAAGGAAAAAATTTTGAATGAAGAACTTCGTCAATATACTTGTGGCAATAAAAATCAAGTTGTTTTTTCAAGAAAATTTATTCCTGAAAGGGGCGTGAATAAGGTAAGGTTTGGGGCATGGCTTTCTCTGACAACAGAAGAAAGAAAAGTTATTGAACAATCCACAAAGAATAACATTTCTGTCCTTTCAGTTTATGCTTCAAAAAATATTTCTTGTAATGATTTATCTATTGTTCGAGATTACTTTAAATACGAATTTTTCCATATTTATTCTGTGGAGGATGGAGATCAAGATGTAGCTAAAGCATTACAACAGGATGTTAATCTTAAATTCCTTTTAATGGATCTAATTAAAACGTTTCATTCCAACATAGTTGATATTAAGATCTCTGAAGAAATACAACAAATTCCGGAGGAAGCACGTCAAATTCTTCTTCAAATGCGAACATCTCCCGAAGAAAGAGAAGAACTGGAAAATGTTCACTCTTTCAAGAAATACAAGAGCGAATTTATTCACAAAACAAAACTTGGTGAGTTTGCTTTAGATTCATGTTTGCAGTCAGAAGGAACAAAGAATTTTATTCGTCATCTTGTTTTATTTTATCAAGCGATCCAAAGAAATTGGCTTGTTATACTTGATGAATTTGGTGTCGGACTACAAGCACGAACTCAACATCTGTTGCTTGACTTTTTCTTGAAGTTTTCTCAAAAATCTCAACTTTTATTTGCTACTCAATCTATCGGTATTCTTGATTTTCCAAATATGAGAAGAGATGCAATCATTATTGTGTCTAAAGATTCTATTGGACAAACTAGTATTGATGCAACTACTGTGAGAGGTATTCATCGAAATATAAAGTTAAGAAAAGCTTACTTTGATGGAAGATTTACAACTATAGATCCAAAAGAACCTGATATTAATTTTCAAGTAAACTATGACAAATATATGTCACTAATATTTTCTAAACAAAAGAAAGGAGGTGATTTATGATGTAATCGAATATAAAAATGATGCCTCACTCTTGGCCGAGAACGAGGCACCAAAGAGCTTTTTTATTACCCAAAAACAGGGTACATTTGGATTTTCATCGGCAAAATTACGAATAAAAAATCGTGATAGCCACTCGTGCCCTGTTTTTTTAAATTAAATTTTGTTAAAAATAATTTATAAAAATGTATAATAATTTTCAATATTGTCTCTTTGACGAACTGTCAAATGAGAACATAAAACAGGGCAATGATTCATTGACAAAAGAAGAGATACTCTTATCTCAACAAGACAAGAATCTTTTATTTATGACTCTTTCTGTCACGATGACTTCTGAGAACGAAATGCCAATTGTGGCGTCATATAAGGATGAAATACCGAATGATATTATTGGTATTCATCGTGTCAAAAATTTTTCCAATCCGAGAATTGCACCACATTTCTATTTTGATGATAGTAGGATACATCAGTATTGGAATAAACCTTTTGAAACAGAGAAGATATTATCTAGATTCAAGTGTTCTATATCAACGGATTTTTCTATGACAAATGAAATGGGACGCCCACAAAAGATATATTCTTCCTTTCTAAACAAACTTTGGGCTGCTTGGCTTCAATCACGTGGGCATAATGTGATTCCAAATGTTTCTTTTCCCGATGAATATTGGGAAGATTATTGGATTGAAGGATGGCCGAAAAATTCAATAATTGCTGTTAGTAGTGTCGGAGTTAAACACCATGGTAATCCAAAGGGTTTTATTAATGGCTTAGACAGAATCAAGTCTGAATTAAAACCAATTCATATTTTGCGATATGGTCCAAGAATTGATGGGGAGTCTGACAAAGACTGCACATATTTTGTCAACGATAATAATAGGTCTGCGTATGGGTGGAAATAATTCTTATAATAAATCATTACGTGGAGTGCCGAAAGTTGACCGTACTCATAATGATACCGGTCAGAGAGTTGCAGGTCATAAAGTGTTAGTACAAAAAAAATCACCATTTCAAGTTCAAGTTCCGATGAATTCTAATTCGGATTCGCCTATTTACCTTTGTGCTAGAAACATTAAGGGTAAGGATGGAAAATTTGAAATAGCTTCTATTGGTATATATGAAAATCATAAGATTGTTGGTCAAATAGACTTAGTCTTAGATAAAAATGGTAATGTGAAACCATACACTTCAGATGGTAAAGGTACTCACTATCACATATTTAAGGAAAGTGATGGTGGAAGAATTGGAAGAAACTCCGGTGAGAAAGCAAACCACCTCCCTATCCCGTCAAAATATCAATCGTTATTAGATAAAGTTATTGAATATAACAAAAATCAAAGACTATGAATAATAAATCCAAAATTTTAATTCCAAATTTTTTCGGAATTAATGAGCCATTGTATGCAAATCAACTTGGCTGGTCTCCAATGCATAGAAAGGAAACTAAAACATCTGTCTCAAGAAAGATATTTGAGATTTATGTTGAAGATTGGGGTAGAAATATTGTTTTTTATTATCTCGGGGATGGGAATTTTTATGGTATTCATTCAGAGAATTGCCCAACACCGGTTTTCAGATTTAAGAAAGATATGTCTGAACCAATCATCTACCAACAACTTGGAACAGGTGATACTCATAACTATGATGAAGGAGAAATCCTGTATTTAATTCCTTGTGACCAAAAAATTTGGGATGTCGTGAAAATAGATGGTAGAAGTCTCGAAGATGTTCTTCAAAATTCATACATCGTGAATATAGGTTAAGAACATTTGTGAGAAGACTACTACTTCCAACGCCTGTTTCATAACGAATGTTATAACAGGCTCTAAAAAAAAGAGGCGGGCACATGAAAGTGTCCGCCTCTTTGGGATATAAATCAATGAAAATGTTATTTCTTTACGTAGATAACAGGGCTTTCACCGGTCTGTGAGTTGTAAGCACCGAAAGAGGTGTACTGTGCGGAGTACTGAATCCACTTGTTCATACCTGTGTTCATGATTTGTGCAGTTCCGTCGGCTTGGATTGTTACGTTCCAGATGTAGCCGGCATCGTTTGCATCAGCAGTTTTAGCCACGTTGAAGCTGTTGTATGTTCCTTTCATAAAGAGGTATTTGCCGTTAGTGTCTTTGATGAAGAAACCGCCTGTAGTCGCTTCAAGTGTGAATCCGAGAGCGGAAGAAGCAGTGATAGTGCCGGAAGTTTCAGTTACGGCTTGAGTGTAGAGGTAGCCGTAAGTTTTGCTTGCATCGATAGCAGTAGCAGCAATGCCTGCACTTGGGATATACATAAGGATTGTGTTACCTGCTGCTACAGATGTAGCCTTAGCGAAAGTAGCGTCTCCACCCGGTTCCGGAGTAGGAGCAGGAGTATCACCGCCGCCGCTTGAAGAACCATCGATAGAGTATTCAGTTACAGTCTTAAGACCCGGTGCAGTGAAGTATGTTGCGATGTCGCCTTTGAGTGAAACTTCTTTCTTGTAGTTGCCCGGATTAGCTTGGAGGTTAAGACCATCGCGAACAGAACCAATAGGAAGCTGAACAGGAATACACTTGGTATAGTCTGTTTCGTTTGCATTTTCAGCGAGGAGGAGGTTTGTAGCAACTGTTGCTTCGCCGTTAAATTTAGCACCTTCTGCAAGAGATTTGCCGTCAATCCAACCAACGATGAAACCTTTTACCCAAACGCCTGTGCCTGATGCACTACCTGCAATTACTTGACCTACGCTGAATGGAGAATCTGATGTACCTGTGCCTGTGCCTGTACCCGGAGTTGGTGTCGGAGTTGGAGTGTCACCACCGCCGGTACCATCGAGTTTGTATTCAGTGATAGTTTTCACACCGATAGCACCGAAGTATGTCTGGATATCACCCTTAACGGATACGAGTTTCTTGTAGTTGCCCGGATTAGCTTGGAGGTTAAGACCATCGCGAACAGCACCAACAGGAAGTTGGAGAGGAATACACTTGTTTAAGTTTGTTTCGTCCATACTGTTAGCGATGAGGAGGTTTGTAGCAACAGTAGCAGCGTTGTCGAATTTAGCACCGTCTGAAAGTGATTTGCCGTCAATCCAACCAACGATGTAACCTGTTACCCAAACACCTGTACCGCTTGCAGAACCTGCAACAACTTGGTCTGCTGAGAATGGAGTAGCTTCAGTACCGTCACCGTCTTTAATGCCACCTCCACTCGGTGTTACGCCTTCAATTTCGTATTCGTCGGCAGAACCATAGTTGTCTGCAACGCCCCAAGTGTCAAGAACTTTAGCAAAGTTACCGCTTACCTTGATAGCTTTCTTGTAGTTGTCCGGATTATCTACAAGGTTACCATAAGTGCGGAATGATGAGCCTTCAGGGAGAAGAACTACCAAGCACTCGCTGAACTCAGTTGTTTCCGGAGTCGGAGCGATAACGAGTGTATTCTTCATTGTAACATCTGCAGTCCATTCGATGTCTTCGTTCTTTGTAACAGATGTTACGCCAGGAGCAACAGCACCAACGATGTAACCTGATACCCAACCGGATTCTTGTTCGCCGGCTTCCTCAAATGCGATAACTTCAGGAATAGTGTAAGGATTTTCCTTGATACCCTTTGTGAGTGTCGGTTTGCCTACGTTCATAAGTCCGTTCACATCGTTCAGGATAAGCTGCCAGCCTGTAGTGCCGTAGTAAGAAAGGATACCCACAACGTCCATGTGTTCTTCCGGAAGAACGTAGTTCCAGAATTTGGAGTAACCGGAAGTACGAACAGCCACGCTACCACCTTGAACGTTAAGTGTCTGGGTGTAACCGCTTGAGTGATACTCGTCGCAGATTGTAGTGCCCGGAGTAGCCCAGGAAGCATCGTTGAAGCGAACGAGCTGACCCTGCCAGCGGATAAGTTCGTCAACGGAAGAACCGAGTGCGGAGAAGTCCTTGATGGTGATAGTATCAATTTTTTCTTTTTCCGGGAATCCGTTCAGCTCGATGTGAGATTCAAAGAGGGCCGGAGCCATGAAAGAAGCTTCCCAGCAGTTTCCGTTTTCATACCATTCCGGGTAACCGATTTGCTGGAGACCGTTGTATTTACCGATATACATATCCGTAGCATCAACCACGATTTCCTGTCCTACGCGATAACGCATATAGAGGTTGTATTGGTTGATAGAGAAAGGAAGTACACCTGTTTCGTCTTGGATATAGAGAGCTTTGAAAACGTTACCGCTTTCGTCAGATGAAATTACACGACCGGAGATGATGTAGTGACTTCCGTCCGGGCGATTGCCGATAGTTTGGATATAGTTTGTTTCGTCCTGCCAAAAAGCCTTTTTAAGGTCGGCAATAGTGGTGTTGGGCTTGTTAATAGCCACGGGAGCGTTTGCTTGTGGGTCGTCCCAGTCGTCTTGACAAGAAACAAGTCCGAGCGACATCAATGCCACAGCACCATATATTAATGATTTAATACTTTTCATAAGTAAGTTGTTAATTATTAGCCTTTTTACTTATTTTGATAATTTATTGTTTTTCCACTTTTTCATAGAGGACAGGGCGATAACCACCGTCTTGGTCTGAATCGTATGCACCATAGGAAGTGTAATTGGAAGAGTACTGAATCCACGTTCCCTTAGCTGCATTAGTGATTTTCACAGTGCCGTCTTCCTGTGGCTGTACGGTCCAAACAGCAGCTGCCGCATCTTCTGCAGGAACTTCAGCCGCAATTTGGAAGCTTTTGAAAGTTCCCGTCAGATAAACGTATCGTCCGTCTGTGAATCCATTGCCGGAAGCAGTGAAAGTGAATGCGTTTGATTCGTTTTCAACGATAGTGCCGTCTTCCGCTGCAGTGACGTCAGCCACTTTGAAGTAGCCATAGCCTGTGCTTACAGGCTGAGCCATCTTAGTGCCGTCTGCTACGAGGAGATACTGTTTGCCGGAAGTTACGGTTTTTACCTTTTGGAATCTTGCGTATCCGGGAACGTCCTCAGGACCTGCGTTTGGGTCAAAGTTTTGGAGACCTGCAGCATCAATGAGAGAAAGTTGCCAGTCTGAGCCATAAACGCCAAGAACACCGATAACATCACCAAATCCGTAAGGGATTTTTTCGTAAGAGAAGTCGGAATAAGCACTGTTGCGGAATTGAATTTTATTACCTTCTTCATCAATGATATAGCGGCTTGCGTTTGCAGCACCTGCAAATTCTTTGCCGGCATCTTCCCAACGAACGTTTGTGAAACGTACGAGTTTGCTTGTTATATTGATAAGGTCTGTCTTGTCATTAGCATTCAAGATATCATTAAGCTGAGAGATAGTGACGTCAAGAGTGTCTATTTCAGTAAGTTTGGCAAGACCGTTTTGTTGGGCATGTGCCTTAAGTACGTCTTCTTCCATATAAGAAGTTTCCCATACTTGGCCTTTTTCATACCATAATTTTTCACCGAGCTGAATCATGCCGTTGTATTTACCGATGTAAAGACCTGTAGCATCTATCACAACTTCCTGTCCGCGGAGGTAGCTTTGATAGATATTTTTCATATTCACGCTTACAGTGATAGCGGAAGTGCCGTCGTCAATCACGAAACTTTTGTAGATATTACCGGATTCGTCGGAAGTGGTGACACGACCTTTGATGATGATGTGTTCACCGTCTGCGTTGAGTCCGATTTCATTAGCGTAGTTGCGTTCGTCGCTCCAGTTAGCGAGTTTAAGCTCTGAGATAGTGGTATTGGCTTTGAGAGTAGCTTCAGGAAGTTGCATCGGGAAGCGTTCAAAGTCGTCGTCGCAAGAAACAAAGCCTGTAGATGCAATCAAGAGCGATGCTATATATAATAATGTCTTTTTCATTATGATTTAATTTTCTTTTCTGTTAAATAATACTTCAATCAAACCATTAGAATCTGATACCAACGTTTACGAATACTTTAGTACCCTGAGAATATTGATATTTGTTAGGATACTTGTTCATATTCCAGTTCGTACGGTCGATACGTCCCTGCTGGAATGCGTTGCTCATGATTTCATCATTGTTGAGAATGTTATCAACGTTGATGTTGATGTTCATAGACACTTTACGGTTGATGTAGATAAGTTTACCGATAGATGCGTTAAGCACGAATGCGTCGTTCATCTTAGGTTGGTCTGTGATTTCTTCAATCTTAGCAGCGAGAGCTTCTTCAGAAGGGTAAGATTTCCAGAGGTCCGGCTGTGCTTCGTGGTAAACAGGTGATAGTTTCACGTAAGCATCGTCCATATAAGTGCAGTTTACGTTGAAGAACCAGTTTTTAGGAGCTTGCCAGTCAATACCTACGTTAAATGCAGTTTGCGGAGTGCCTCCAACGTAGAAGTTTTTGAGGTAAATAGTTTGAGTTGTGTCGGCATACATACCATTTTCAAAAGAACGAGTACCCTGTGGGTTGTTTTTGTATTGGTATTTAGCGTAAGTTCCGGCAGCGGTAAGAGTTACGGAAGGAGTAACCTTGAATGCCATACCGATTTCAACACCCTTGTTAGTTCTGCGAACGTCAGAGAGGACGTAGTTTGTAAAAGTAGAGTAGTTGTCATCAAAGAATGCAGTACGTTCAGTAGCATTGTAAGTTTCTGTCCAGTAGCCGGTAATCATACCACGGAAGCGGCGATAGTTCCACTGATAAGAGATGTCGCCGGAGAGAATGCGTTCGCTCTGCGGGTTTGCGATAGCATCGTCCTTAATACGCGGTGAGATGTAAACATTTTCAATGAGCGGAGAGTAAGTGCCGTACTGTGCGTGAACGGTGAAGAAGTTACGTCCGTCGAGTTTGTAGGTTGCACCGGCCTTGAAAGCAGCGTTATCAAAAGAGTGAGTTTTGCCTTTTCCGAGTGAGTTTTCCGGAGCACGACCGTTACGCATAAATCCTTCGCGGTAGAACTGGAGGAAAGACATGTTGATGCCGTAGTTGACGTCCCACTTAGCAAGGTTCATGGTTTTTTGCAACCAAATGCTTGCTTTGATAGCGTTGAGGTCGTAGTCGTAGCCGAATTTGTCGCCTTTTCCAACTTTGCGGTTAGGGTTGTCGAGGTCGTTTTGGAGCATATTCGGTGCGATAGTAATTTCTCTGTCTGAGAATGGGTCAACGTCAAGCCAGAATTCACCGCCCATAAGGTCACGAATGGTTTTGTAGTAAGAAGCTTTTGTGTAGCTTACGTTTACACCGCCCTGGAGAGAAATTTTGTCGTTAACGCGGTGGTTTACAACTGAGTTGAATTGGAACTGAAGGTTGTTGCTGTGACGGTCCTCAAGGATGTAGCTTGAACCTTTCTTGTTTTCTTCACTGAGGAACTGATTTTGGTAGTTGTTCAGTGCGTTTACTTGGTATAGTTTGTCCCAGTTTACTTGGCGGTAAGAGTCGTCAGTACGCCAAAGATTTGTGATGAAATCGCTTTGTTCTGTAGGGTTGCCGTCGTCGTCAAGGAAGTTAGACGGGAGGTTACGGTAATAGTCCGGTTTCGGGTCATTGGCGTTGTACCAGTTGAAAGCGGAGTTAGAGTAGTTTACAGAGCGGAACGCAAGACCGGTATTGACGTTTGTGGCATCGCTTGGTTTCCAAATCCAGTTGAGGAGGAAAGTAGGGTCGAAAGTTTCAGTGATGCGTGAAGCACGTTTTTCGCCCTGATACCAACCCCAAGTAGGGTTATACTGGTTGTCACCCACAAGGTCGTATGCTTCCTGGTAAGTAGCGGAAGCAGCTGCACGCTGTGTAGGAGAGCCGAAAGTGGTGAAAGTGAGAGAGTGCTGTGGGTTAAATACTTTTTCAGCAGAGATGAAGTAGCCGAAAGAGTTGTAGAAAGTACCTTCCACTTGACCTTCGTCTGCATAACGTCCGATAGCGCTCACTGTCAATCCCCAGCCGTTTTTATTGATGCCCGTAGAGTATGTAACCATACCGCGGAACATATAGTTGGCGTTTGTATAAGCAACGGAGCCATTAAATCCGGGAGCGTATTCGCTTGTGATAGTGGAGATGTTTGAGCTGCCGTTCACACCGCCGAAACCGTAGTTAGCGGCACCAAGTCCGATAGTGTTAGTGCGGTTACGGAAAGCACGGCTTGTCATACCACCGAGTGAAGAATAGTTAAAACGTCCGCGGATAGGGTCGTTCATGTCTATACCATTGATATAGGTGGTGGAATACTGAGAATCCAAACCGCGTTGGCGGAAGAACATATTAGAGAAGCTGTAGTTTGAGGTGTTGTAGTAGATGTTGTCTGCAGCGCCGCTCAGTGCAGTAACGGACTGTGCAGTTCCTTCTTCATCTTCCAAAACATTTTCGTCAAACGACATTTCCATTTGTTCGTCGTAGTAGCCGTCGCTTTCAGAAACGAGTGCGATAGCATCTACATTAACAGTCTGACCATTGTAAAGTTCAGCATTAGTGATGCCATCGGCATATCCTGTAGCCATAACGATAATGGTCACTTCTCCGGGCAGGGCTTTGCTGATGATGAAGTCACCGGCATAACCGGTAGCCACAGATTTGTCCTGTCCCATAAGTGTCACGATAGCTCCCTGAACGGGTGCACCGCTTGTGGCGTCAATTACGCGTCCAGTGACAGACGCTGTCTGTGCCAAACCCGGTACAACTGCTGTCAACAGAAGCATTAGAAACAATTTTAGTCTCATAGAGATTGGTTTTAGTTAGAATTTGTTTAATTTTTTTTGTAATAATAATCTTGTTTATTACCACAAAACGCAAATGCCTGAAAATCAGGCTTGTTTGCTTTTCATGGCGACTTTTACTAAAAAGTAACTCCAAAATTAGTAATTTTTTTTGGTTTTAAGAATTATTGGTAATTATTTTTTTGTGAACAGGAAATTTTAGTGGGAAAAAAGCATAAAAAAAGCGTGCCGTAGCACGCTTTTTTATTTTCTTCAAAGATAGTTAATTTAACTACTTTAGCTACTTTAGCTATCTTAGCTATCTTAGCTATTAGTCATTCCAAGTACAGCTTACAAATTCAAACTGTCCTTTGCCTACTACTTTGTAAACAATGGTGTAGGCTGTGCTTGAACCGTTATATGCCACGAAGTTGATAGTGTAAAGGAGGTCAATTCCTTCAATAGGTGTAGCGTCCGGATAAAGGATTGAGAGTGCACCCGGGCAAACTTCGCTTTCAAAGCGTTTTTTCATGAGTGCCACCACTTCATCGTCTTCCATACCTTCGTAGCCGCTTGCACATTGCTTGCGAGCAGATGCAGCACGGAGGTCCACATTGCCTTGGTATGCAGAGCAGCCGGAGTAGTATTCGTTGTTACCGTAAGTAGTAACGTAGCCTACACCTGAAGTGATGCTTGTGGAATTGAATTGCGGAACGTCCACGTTTTCATATACCCAGTCTGTACAAGTTTGGAAGAATGTTTTAGACGGCTCGAGGTTTTTGCCTGCAGGGAGGTTGATGAGTACGCTCGGGTCGTACATAAATTTGTTCTTCACGAGTGCAAACTGTGCAGTCTCTACGTTGCGGATAGCAAAATTCCATTCAGCACCGTCAAAAGTACATTCAGAGCAGTTGAGGATAGTGGTTTTGCTTGCACTGTCATAGAGTTTGTAAGCAACGTATTCCACATCGTCTGCCTGAGCGTAAGGGAATTTGTTTTTGAGGTAGATAGGGAGGTAAGTGTAGAGAGTAGTGGAGTTGAAGTCCTTGAGTCCCATTGCCGCATAGTCTTCGCTGCTGAGGAGAGTGACGTCTGCTGCTGCCCAAGAGTTGCCATTGTATGTGTAAATCACGTCTTTAGCTGTAGAAGCGATTTCCACGGAGCGAGAAAGGTCTGCGGACATAGCTGCTGCAGAAGTTCCAACGGAAGTCACAAGCACATTGATGTATTTTGTGCTGGATTTGGAAACGATGTAGCCAATGAGTGTAACTTTTTTGTCTGCGTATGCTGCAAGAGCGGCTTTGACTTCGTCTGTAGCCCAGAGGATGCTGCCTTGTGCAGTAGTAGCACCGTCAAGGAGGAGGTTATAGTAGTTACCGGAGATAGATACAGTGCCTGTCACTGCTGCATAGATGGGTTTTGTTACATAGTCTGCAGTTACCATATCAGCGAGGAGGGCTTCAAGTTCTGCAGTGGTGTAAGCCTTTGGAGTAGGGTAAGTTACTGTTTCTTTGCCAACAACTTCTATAGCACCGTCTGTAGGAATGAGCTGGTTGTAGCTGTTTGAAGCGCGGTATGATACGGTAGCGTTAAATTTGATTTGGTCGCCAACGTTGTAAGAAGCATATTCAAAAGAGCTTCCGATATAAACAGCCATAGCACCGCTTTTGTCTTCCACGAGGAAGCCTTGAGTACCGATAGCTGTGATTACGCCTGCCACGTCGATAACATCGTTTGCAGCAGCTGTACCGAGAACGGAAGATTTTTCAAATACGGGTGTAGGTTCGTCACCGCCGCCTTCACCTTCGCCGCCGCCGGTGTTGAAGATTGGGTCTTGAGCAGCTTCGTTGTAAGTAACAACGACGTAGTCACCGCTTTGTGCGTCAGCAAATTGGCTTTTGAGGATTTTAGGAATGAAAGAAGATGCTTGTTTTGAAGGAGCAAAAGCGTTTACGAAGTCTGTTTCGCTTTCCCAAACGCCTTGGTAGTCAGTTTCAGAGATAGTGTATGCTTGTGAAGCACAAACGCCTGCCACAACTTCGGGAGCATTTTCGGAAGTTTCGTAGGAGACTTTCACGTATGAGCCGTTGCTCAGACCGATAAGGCTTCCTGCAGAAACAGTGTGGATAGAGTCGAGGTATGCCGGCATGTAACGGCTTGCGGGAGCGAGTTCCGTAAAGTAACCGTTAGCGAGAGCGGCGAGAGCGTTGAGGTATGTGTCGCCACCGCCGTTTTGTGCGTCGAGTTTTTTAGCGATAAGAATGTTATCGTTCAGTTTAGCGATTTTTGCGTAGTCGGTAGCTTGGAGTTTGAGTTCAACAGTTCTCACGTCTGTGATTTCGTTTTCTTCAAATCCGTCGAGGTAGTCCTTATTCCAGGAATTTTCGTCGCAAGCGGTCAAAGCGGCTACGACAGAAGCACCGAGCAAAAGGTTTTTGAAAATGTTATATTTCATAATCGTATTTTAGTTTCAGATTAGTAAATATTAGAAGTTGATTCTCATACGGATAGAATAAGTACGTCCGAAAGAGTAGTAGATGCGGTATGCGTTGTCCCAAGCACCGGTGGTGTCTGTAGAAGTGTAAGCGTCCATGATGTAGTTGTAGTTGAAGAGGTTATAGACGTTACCGTAAAGAGTAGCCTTAACACCGCCGAGGTTGAAGCGATAGCTTGCACCGAGGTCAAACTGCTGTCCCCATGGAATTGTCCAAGGGTCTGCAACTTTGATGTCACCGCCGTTTTCAAATGCGGAAGAAGATACTTGGTAGTCGGAGTAGTTGCGAGCACTCATAGTCCAGTCGGCACCGATGCGGAAGCCCTTGAATGGACGGAAGTTTACTCCGAGTGAGCCTGTAGTCTGTGCGGAACCGCCGACTTTTACGCCTTTCTGGAGGAGAGTTGCACGGAGGTGGTCCGGAGCACCGATTGCTGATGCTTCCGTGAAGTTTATAGTGATAGGAGCACCGGTCTGGCTGTAGAAGTAACCGCTGGCGTTGCTGTCCCAAATCCAGTCACCCCAAGAGAACATACCGTCAATGCTAATCCACTGTGCAGGAACCCAGTTGAAGTTCATTTCTATACCCATGTGGCGAGCATCAACACCTTCCATGTTGAAGTAGTAACGCTGTCCGTAGAGTTCGCTCTTTGTGTTTGTGATTTCACCGCCGCGAGTTGTTGTGCGGTCCATCCAGCGAGTGTAGTAAGCGTTGAGTGTGAGTGCGAATGGGCGAGATTGGTATCCGTAGCCAAGTTCAAATGACATAACTTTTTCGTTTACAGCGTTTTCGTTTGTGGCATTTGAGTTTGTAGAACTGAGGAATGCACCTCCGGAGAAGAAAGGAGCGCGAGAGATAAATCCGGCGTTGAAGAATACGTTGTTGTTTCTATCCAAGTTGTAGTTTGCACCACCTTTGACAGTTCCGCCCCAGAAGTTAACTGTTTCGGATTTTTCGTGTTCTTTGTCGTAATAGTAGAAGTCACGACGCCAGTAAGCGGTGTTGTTCAGTGCACCGGAGAGAACGAGGTTAA